>Ga0315331_10000641_pt1 | contig 24670 bp, 22 predicted proteins | sample M160m34915metaG_FD_203456 | JGI IMG/M metagenome (GOLD analysis project Ga0315331, IMG submission 203456) | Ammonia-oxidizing marine archaeal communities from Monterey Bay, California, United States - M1 60m 34915 | ecosystem: Environmental > Aquatic > Marine > Intertidal zone | place: USA...
CTCAGTACATTTACAAATGACTTTTTTCCTTCACCAAAATACGATCTGTCTCTACCAGCTATTAGATAGGGTGAATTATTATCTATTGATGATAAATAAAATAGTCTTGACTTCTTGCCTTGATTTAACAGCTTCAAAGCAAACGCTGGATCATTAATCGATCTTGAGTAAAATGGCTGAAGGTCAGAATTATTTAATTTTAATATATCAGTCCCTTTATTGAAAAAAGGTCTTTTTTCTGGGTAACTTAATGAGAAAGCTGAATTAGCATCAATTTGAGTAACATCAGCTTCAACTTGGGAGAAGTCAGGGTTAATTGCTAATTCTAAAGATAAAGTTTTTGAAAGTTCTGCATTTAAACTTAATCCAATATTATTATTTAATTTTCCATATTTAATTTCATTCTCTGATGAATTATGAGATCCTTCTATACTGCTGGTTACAAATGGGATTAAATCTAATTTTTTATTGATTTTAATATCTCTAAATATCACATCATCTTCAAATTGACAAGTTACACAAGAATTATCTCTATCATCTTTTGAAGATGATAGTTCATAATCAATATATTTTCTAAAGAATCTAAACTTCCATTTCTGATCTTTTCCATTTGGAAATGGTAAAGATGAAAAAGGTATTTTCATTTCAATTTGATAGCTATTTCCATTTATAGATCCTGCTGATTCATATTCTATATCATAAGAAATATCATACCTCGATTGTTCCATAATTGAATTTAGAACTCTAACATCCATCTGAGAGCCATAAGGGTTAGAACCTATAAATAAATTATTTCTTCCGTCACCATAAGTGTCAATAACTATTCCTATAATATCATCATTAAATATTCCGTTATCATCTCTTTTTCTTACAGATGCTCTTACAGTTTCCCTCGTTTTTGCATCAAATCTTAAGTATATGTGATAATCTGAATAAATCATATATCCAGTAGTTTCTACAATAGGTTTTATATTATAACCTGGTTGAGTTTCATAGTTAAGTTCAATTTTAACAGCTTTATCCCATTCTTTCTGGTCGATAATACCATCTATTGAAATTATATTTTCAGAAATTTTTAAAGGTTCATAAATATTTTGAGCTAGTGATTGATAGAATATAATTGATAGAAATAAAATTAGAATAGAATATTTCATTTTTAGAATTTGGTACGAATATAGCTTATTATATGTTTTATGATTAAAAAATATAAATTTGTTTATGCCAACATATTACATTACGACTTTAAATTTTGCTATTCCTTTTTTTATTACATTAATAGCAATAGAAATATTCTTTTCTAAAGTTTACAATAAGGATTATGTCATACGAGGTATGGATACTTTATCAAGCCTATGCTCAGGATTAACTAATATAGTAAAAGATGTATTGGGTTTAACAGTCATTATTGTATCATACTCTTACATGGTAGAAAATTTAGCAATATTTAATATAGAATCTTCATTATGGGTTTATATTATAGCTTTTTTTGGCATTGATTTTGCAGGATACTGGGTTCATAGAATTAATCATAGTATAAATTATTTTTGGAATCATCATATTATACATCATAGTAGTGAAGAGTTTAATTTAGCCTGTGCACTTAGGCAATCAATTTCAAATTTTTTTTCTATTTCATTTATATTTTTAATTCCAACTGCATTAATTGGAGTGCCAGCAGAAGTTGTTGGTGTCTTGGCGCCGCTTCATCTATTTGCTCAGTATTGGTACCACACTAGACTTATTGGAAGGCTTGGTTTTTTAGAATATATTATTGTTACTCCCTCTCACCACAGAGTGCACCATGCTATCAATAAAGAATATCTAGATAAAAATCTATCTCAGGTATTTATTATTTGGGATAAATTATTTGGAACATTTCAAGAAGAATTAGATACAGTTCCACCTGTTTACGGTGTTAAAAGACCCTTGAGGTCTTGGAACCCTATTAAAATAAACTTTTCTCATCTTTTTCTACTTATAATAGATGCTTGGAGAACAGCAAATTTTATAGATAAAATAAAAATATGGTTCATGCCAACGGGTTGGAGGCCAGAGGATGTTGAAAAAAAATATCCTGTTAAAACTATAGATTCAGTTTATGATTATAAAAAATATTATCCAACCTTATCAAAAGAATTACAGATTTGGTCATGGTATCAATTTGTAGTAGTCTTTGCTTTTATTATGTATTTTATAAATAATCTTCACATTATTTCTTTTTCTGATGCAATATTATTGACTGTATTCATTTTTCTTTGTATCTACAGTTTAACAAGTTTAATGGATAAAGAAAAAGCCTCTTTGTTTGTAGAATTTATTAAGCTCTTATTCGGATTTTTGCTATTGGTATATACAGATAATTTTTATGAACTTGGAAAGCTAATTCCTGTTTATAAAATAATTATTTCTTCATATCTAATAATATCTTTTTTAGTAGTAGGATATTTCAATAGATACGAACTAGAAAAACAAAATTAACTTTGCAGAAAAGGATACCTATAATTTCTAGGGGTATTATAAACTTCCTTTATTGTTCTAGGAGAAACCCATCTTAATAAGTTAAGATAGGATCCAGCTTTGTCATTAGTTCCAGATGCTCTTCCTCCACCAAAAGGTTGTTGACCAACTACAGCACCAGTTGGTTTATCATTAATATAAAAGTTTCCTGCAGAGTATTCCAAAATATTTTTAGCTTTATCAATTGCAATTTGCTCCGAAGCAAATATTGCACCAGTTAAAGCGTATGGTGATGTCTCATCAACAAGTTTTAAAGTTTTTTCAAACTCTTTATCTTCATATATATAGATACATGTAACTGGCCCAAAAACTTCTTCAACCATTAACTTATTCTTTGGATTACTTGTGACAAAGACTGTGGGATCAATAAAATATCCCTTGGAACTATCATAGTTACCACCTGCAATCAATTCCAAGTCTCCGTCTTTTTTACCACCTTCTATATAAGAAACTATTTTATTGAAAGCTCTCTCATCTATTACTGCATTCATAAAATTAGAAAAGTCATCAGGCTGACCAACTTTAATTGTTTTGATATCATCAATAAGTTCTTTTTTAATACTTGACCATAAAGACTTAGGTAAATAAATTCTTGAAGGGGCACTACACTTTTGACCTTGAAACTCAAAACATCCTCTAATAATTGCAGTTGAAACTTCTTTTGAATTAGCGGATTTATGTGCTACTATAAAATCCTTGCCTCCAGTTTCTCCAACTACTCTTGGGTATGAATTATAATGATCAATATTCTCTCCGATTTCTTTCCATAAATGTTTGAATACTCCAGTACTACCTGTAAAGTGTAAGCCTGCAAAATCTTTGTGTTTAAATATTATATCCCCAGCATCTGGTCCATCAACATAAATTATATTTATTACACCATCAGGAAGGCCAGCCTCTTTAAATAAATCCATAATTACTTTAGCAGAATAAATCTGAGAATAAGCTGGTTTCCAAATAACTGTATTTCCCATTAATGCAGGACTAGCACATAAGTTACCCGCTATAGAAGTAAAGTTGAATGGGCTAATTGCAAATACAAAACCTTCTAAAGGTCTATAATCTAATCTATTCCACATTCCTGTTGATGATTCCGGTTGATTTTTATAAATTTCTTCCATATAAGAAGCATTGAAATTCAAAAAATCAATGAATTCACATGCAGCATCAATTTCAGCCTGATAAACATTTTTTGACTGACCAAGCATAGTAGATGCATTTATTTTTGATCTATAGGGACCAGCAAGTAATTCTGCTGCTTTCAAGAAAATAGAAGCTCTACTTTGCCATGGCATTGAGGCCCATTCTTTTTTTGCTTTTGTAGCTGCATCAATTGCTAATTTAACATGAGATTTATCCCCTTCATAAAAATTTCCAATATGAAGGCTATGATCATGCGGTGCGGTAATTTTTATCTTATTATTAGTGGTTATTTCTTTTCCATCTATAATCATAGGAATATCTATGACTTTATTTTTCATTTCGTTTAGAGTATTAATGAGCTCTTTTTTCTCTTGTGAACCGTTTGTGTAATCTTTTACAGGCTCGTTAATTGGAACGGGTACTTCAAAAAATGCATTATTCATAGTTTTATAAATTTATTTCCAGGTTTTTATTTCAATTTTATTTCTTGCAAGTTCTCTATTTGAGTACATATTATCATACGCCTCCAAATCTTTTTTTAATTGTTCATCTTTATCTAAAAATTCAAAAATTTGATCAATTATATCTAAAGCTTCTTCTTTCAACGAATAAAATATGAATTGATCTTTATTTTCTGAGTTAAGTAAACCTGAATTTTTTAGATAATAAACATGTCTTGATGTTTTAGTTTGAGTAAAATTTAATATCAACTCTAGATCAGATATTGATGCATCTTTTCTATTGGCTAGTATATTTAAAATTCTAATTCTTGAAACATCAGAAAAAGATTTAAATATTGTTTTACCGTATTCAATATTAAATTTTTTTAATCTCATTTCTGTTAAATATTGTTATTACAAACTATTCTAAATAAAAAAAACATATTTATTAAGTAATTTAGCATGTTATTTTAAAAATGTAATATTTAGAATGATAAGCAATAAAAAATACTTTTTAATAATTTTTTTAATAATATCTCTATTTTCTGTAAACAAATTATATTCACAGGGAAAACAGAAAATTATACAATTATCTGGAGTAGTTGTTGGTAAAGATAGTATTTCTGGTGTTGGAGGTGTACATATCTATGTACCTAAAGCAGGTAGAGGGACAACATCAAACCCTTATGGTTATTTTGCTATGCCGGTCTTGGCAAGGGATAGTATCATAGTTAGTGCTATTGGATATCAAAAACAAAATTTTATAATGCCAGGAGATAAAGGTGAGTCAGTAACATTATTTATAGAATTAAAACCTGATACTACAATTTTACCTGAACTTGAAATATTTCCATATCCTACAGAGGAATTATTTAAGAAAGCAGTTCTTGCAATTGAATTGCCTAACAGACAGGACCTAGATAATATGGAAAAATCTTTAGATAAAGATTTATTAAGACGGATGTATAATAATGAACCAATGAGCGCAAATATGAATTACAAATATTTCATGGATCAACAAATGATGGCAACGTCAACTAAGTATCAATTGCCTTCTAACCCTTTACTGAATCCATTTGCTTGGGTGAAATTCATAAAAGCAATTAAGAATGGTGATTTTAAGAAAAAGGATTAATTACAATTAATTTGTATTATTGAATAGTCAATAATTTCATTGTCTAAACTGATAGCTTTATACCAATCTTCACAAGCGGAATTAATCATGCCAAGATCATAAAAAATTGTACCTCTATTTATGAGATAATTTGGGTTTTCAGAATTTAATAATATTGCTTTATTGATATCATCTAACGCTTTTCTGCTATTTCCTGATAAAAAATAAGAAATACCTCTCTCAAAAAAAGCTATATCATTCTTGTTATTTATACTTATTGCTGAGTCGTAATATAAAATTGACAGTTCGTTTTTGTTAATAAAAGAGTATGAATGGCCTAGGTAAAAATACAGGTCATAATCTTTTTTATTATTTTTTGATTTTAATATATCAATTGCTTTTTCATATTTTCCTTTTTCATATTTTTTGATGGCTTTTTTCAATTTATCCTCAAAAGGAAAATTAACAATTAATAAAAAGAATAAATATGTAAACATTTGAATTAAATATATAAAAGTAAGTCTTCACTATTAGTCAACAAAAATAAATTTCATTTATAAATAAACAATATAATTAGTAGCTTTAAGTTTCATTCAAAAATCACTAAATGGCAGAAGAATTTAAGAAGAAAAAGGACGAGATATACAAGCTTGTAATGGAATTTGAGATGAAGATGAAAAATAATATTGATATGTATTATGATTCTGATTCATATGAAAAAATAGCAAAATGGTATATTGAAAATCACAAATTCAAAGTTGGTCTTAAAGCAGTAGATTTTGCTTTATCCCAACATCAATTTTCTTCAGATTTATTGATTCAAAGAGCAAATATTTTAATTGCATTACAGAAGTTTTCACAAGCATTAATTTCTTTAGAAAAAGCGCATTCTCTAAATCCAACTGATGAAAATATTTTCATTATGATTGGACAGGTCAAAATTATATTGGCAGAATATAAGGGAGCTATCTCAATATTGAGTGAAGCCTTAAATTATTCTGAAAATAAAGATGAAATAAATTATCAGATCGGGTTGGCATATCAAGCAAAGAAAGATTATAAAAATGCTTCACAACATTTTAAAAAAGCAATTGAAATAAATATTAATCATGAAAATGCTTTGTATGACTTAGCTTATTGTCTTGAGCTAACAGGTGAATTAGAGAATAGTGTTCATTACTATAAAAAATTTATAGATGAAGACCCGTATTCTGAATATGCTTGGTTTAATTTAGGTAATATTTATTCTAAATTAAAAAATTATAAGAAGTCAGTAGAATCATTTGAATTTGCTATTGCTATTGATGAAGAATATTCAAGTGCTTACAACAATCTTGGTGAGTCGTATCTCAACCTAGAAAATTATGAATTAGCCAGGGTGAATTTTTATAAATCATTAGAGCTTGACGGTCCATCACCAGAAATTTATTCTGCTATAGGAAGAGCCTATCATTTTTTAGAGGATTATTCTTCATCAATTAATTATTTTCAGAAATCAATTAAAATTGATCAGTTTTTTAAGGAGTCATATTATTGGTTAGGAAAATCTCTTGTCTCTCTTGATAAATGGTTTGAAGCAATTCATTACTTTAAAAAAGCATATAAATTAAATAATGAAAATCTAGACTATATTAAATCATTAGCTTTTGCAGAATTTAAAGTTGGAAATATGGTCTCTAGTATAGATTTATACAGTAGAGCTTTAGAGATTGATCCGTCAGATTATAAAACTTCGTTGGAGTACTCTTTAATTTATTATGAGAGTGGTGATATAGAAAAAGCAATAAAAATAATTAAAGATGGTATTGAAGAGGTTCCAGGTGAATCACTATTATATTATAGACTTGTTATATATTTAATGGATTCAGGCAGATATAAAGAATCAATAAACGTTTTAGAAAGTGCTTTATCTCTTAATTTCGATAATCATGAGGTACTTTTTGATTTTGTTCCTAATTTTGAAACTCAGTCTGCATTAATAAGAGTAATTAATCAGTATAGAAAAAATAGATTATAATGAATTTTAACTTAAAAAATTTACCTGAAAGAACCAATAAGCCAAGGGAGTCTGGAATTACCATGGTTATAGATAAAGGATCTAGCTTACAAGAATGTAAAAATCTTATAGAGTCTTCATCAAAGTATATCGATTTTGTAAAGTTTGGATGGACCACTGCAAATTTTTCAGAACATTTAGCTCAAAAAATAAAATTATTTGAGGATGCTAACATCAACGTATATTTCGGCGGAACACTATTTGAAGCTTTTGCAATTAGAGATCAATTTGAGGACTATATTAAAATCTTGAAAAAGTATGACCTAAAATATGCAGAGGTTTCTGATGGATCTATTTCAATTCCACATAAGAAAAAATGCGAGTATATAGAAAGACTTTCTGATCATGTCATAGTGTTTTCTGAAATTGGTTCCAAAGATGAAAAGAAAATAATTCCTCCTTACAAATGGATAAGACAGATGAAGGCTGAATTAAATGCCGGTTCCTGGAAAGTGATTGGTGAAGCAAGAGAGTCAGGAAGTGTTGGATTATTTAGGTCATCTGGTGAGGTGAGACAAGGATTAGTTGAAGAAATCTTGACAGAGATTCCAACAGAAAAAATACTTTGGGAAGCACCTCTAAAATCTCAGCAAGTATGGTTCGTAGAATTATTAGGTCAAAATGTTAATCTTGGAAATATATCTGGAAGTGAAGTAATTTCACTTGAAACTATAAGAGTTGGACTTAGAGGCGATACTTTTAACCAGTATTTATAATGTTATTTAATAAAGGCTTTATTCTTTTTTTAAAAGGTATGGCTATGGGAATTTCAGACTTAATTCCTGGAATATCAGGAGGAACAATAGCATTATTATTAGGTATATATAAAGACTTTATTAAATCTTTAAAATCTATTAACTATAATTCTTTCTTGTTTCTAATTAGATTAGATTTTAAAAAGTTAAATGATCAATTAAATTTTAACTTTCTAATTCCAGTTTTTTTTGGAATCTTATCATCAATTTTTATTTTTTCATCTTTAATTTCTTTTCTACTTTCGGATTATAAAGTTTCTCTTTTTTCCTTCTTTTTTGGATTAATTTTTTTTTCTTCGTTTAGACTTATTTCTAGCATTAAGCCAAATTCTATTCTTGACTTTGTTACTATATTTATTGGGTTAATAATTGGCTTATCATTCTTTTTTATAACTAGTCTTTCAATATCAAATAGTCCATTTGCTATTTTTTTATCAGGTTTTATTGCAATTTCTGCTATGCTTTTACCTGGAATTTCTGGAAGTTACATATTGCTAATACTAGGTAAATATGAATTTATGTTAGATTCTATCTCATCATTAAATTGGATTAATATATTAGTCTTTTCTATTGGGGCAGTTGGAGGAATATTATCTTTCTCTAAGATGATATACTTTTTATTAAATAACTACTATAGAACAACTCTTTTTTTCCTTTCAGGTTTAATGATGGGAGCATTAAATAAAGTTTGGCCATGGCAAGCTAATAATGAAATTATGTTACCCCATGGAGACACATTTGATATTGCAATATCTTTTATTGTATTTATTTTTTCTGGAGTTGTTTCATATTATTTGAAATCAAAATGAGAAAATTTGGGTTAATCGGTTATCCTCTAAAACATTCATTTTCAAAATTATATTTTGAGAAAAAATTTACCAGTCTTAAAATTGATGATGCCTCCTATAATAATTTCGAATTGAAGAACATAGAAGATTTAAAAGAAATTATTAGAATCAACTCTTCCATACTTGGTTTGAATGTTACTATTCCCTACAAGCAAAGTGTGATCCCTTATTTAGATGAAATTGATGCAGAAGCTATGAAAATAGGTTCAGTAAACGTAATAAAATATCGTAATCAGAAAATGATTGGTTTTAACACTGATCATCTAGGATTTAAAAAAAGTTTACTTGATTGGATTCCTAATAAAAATTTTTCAGCTCTAGTACTTGGTTCAGGAGGTAGCTCAAATGCAATATGTTATTCTCTAAAAAAATTAAAGATTCCTTATAAAATTGTTTCTAGATTTTCAGGAAAATCAACAATATCTTATGATGAACTTTTGAAAACCAACTATTTAATTAATCATAATTTAATTATTAATACTACACCATTAGGTATGTATCCTAATGTAGATACTTTGCCTAATTTAAATTTTGATCAAATAAATTCTAACCATTATGTCTTTGATTTAGTATACAATCCTGAAGAGACAAAACTTCTATCTATTACTAAGAGAAATGGAGCTAAAGTTAAAAATGGATACGACATGCTAGTGAATCAAGCAGAGTTGTCATGGGAAATTTGGAATAAATAAAGATAAGTATTGTGAAATTTGATTTACATTCTCAGTTTTCTCCAAAAGGAGATCAACCTAAAGCAATTAAAGATTTAGTTGACGGTTTAAATAATAATCAAAAAAATCAGGTATTACTTGGAGTTACAGGATCAGGAAAAACGTTTACCATGGCCAATGTAATTAATCAAACTAATAAACCGACCCTAATTATATCTCATAATAAAACCTTAGCTGCTCAATTGTATGGTGAATTAAAAAATTTTTTCCCTAATAATTCAGTAGAGTACTTTATATCATATTATGATTATTATCAACCTGAGGCCTATATACCAAGTTCTAATGTATATATAGAAAAAGACCTTTCGATAAATGAACAAATTGAGAAGTTAAGATTAAGTGCTACATCAGCTCTTCTTTCTGGAAGGGATGATGTTATAGTTGTTGCGTCAGTATCTTGCATATATGGCATTGGAAATCCAGATGATTTTGGGAAAAATATTATTGAAGTTAAAATTGAACAAAAAGTTAACTTAAAAGAATTTTTATTTTCTCTTGTAGATATTCTTTATGAAAGGTCACATGATCAAGAATTTAAGAGAGGGACATTTAGATTAAAAGGTGATACTTTAGATATTTATTTAGCATATGCTGATTTTATAGTTAGAATAATATTTTGGGATGATGAGATAGAATCAATTCAAAAAGTAGATCCAAATTCTGGTAAAACAATTTCAAATGAGGATTTTATCAAAATATATCCAGCAAATTTATTTGTGACATCTAAGGAAACGATAGATATAGCACTTCAGGAAATAGAGGATGACCTTGATAAACAAATTAATTTTTTTGAGAAAGAAGGAAAATTTAACGAAGCTAAAAGAATTAAAGAAAGAACAGAGTTTGATATAGAAATGATTAGTGAGATAGGTTACTGTTCAGGAGTTGAAAACTATTCTAGATATTTTGACAGAAGAGACCCTGGGAAAAGGCCATTCTGTTTAATTGATTATTTTCCTGATGACTTCCTAATGTTTATTGATGAGAGTCATGTGACTATTCCTCAGATTAGAGCCATGTGGGGAGGGGATAGATCAAGGAAAATGAATTTAGTTGATTATGGATTTAGACTTCCATCTGCTTTAGATAACAGACCTTTAAATTTTCAAGAATTTGAATCTCTAATTGATAAAGTAGTTTTTGTTGGAGCTACACCTTCAGACTATGAGCTGTCAAGTTCTGCTGGCATTATAATTGAACAAATTATTAGACCAACAGGATTACTAGATCCTCCTATAGAGGTTAGGAAAACTGAAAATCAAATTGATGATATAATTAATGAATTACATAAAAGAATAGAGGTTCAAGAAAGAATACTTATTACAACTTTGACAAAAAGAATGTCAGAAGAATTAAATAAGTATTTGAATAATAATGGTATAAAAGCTAGATATATACATTCTGAAATTGACTCTCTTGAGAGGGTCAATATTTTAAGAGATTTAAGGCTTGGTAATTTCGATGTTTTAGTAGGAGTAAACTTATTAAGGGAAGGATTAGATTTACCAGAAGTTTCTTTAGTTATTATATTGGATGCTGATAAAGAAGGTTTTTTAAGAAATGAAAAATCTTTAATTCAAACTGTTGGTAGGGCTGCTAGGAATGTTAATGGATTTGTTATAATGTATGCTGATAAGGTAACCAAATCAATGAAGTCTACTATAGATGAAACAAATAGAAGAAGAAAAATACAAGATGCTTACAATAAGAAAAATAATATTATACCTAAAACTGTAAGTAAGTCAAAAGAAAATATTTTGGCTCAGACAACAATTGCTCAAGAAAAGGAGAATATAAATAAATTTGTTTCAAATCTTGAGATTGATCCAGTAATAAAAAATATGTCAGTAGAAGAAATTAAAAAAATTATTGAAAAAAACTCTGTTGAAATGAATAAGGCTGCTGATAAACTAGATTTCTATGAAGCTGCTAGATTAAGAGATGAAAACATAGAATTACAAAAAATTGTAGAAAATAAACTATAGAGATGGTATTTTCCAACCGTTATTGTATTTAGGAGTAATTAGATTATTAGCTGCGGAATTATCAAAATTATTTTTCTCTTCATTCCATCTTATTTTTGAACCACTTCTAAAGGCAACATTACCCATGTGTGCAACTTTTGAAACTTGGCTTCCACTTTCTATACCACAGTTTAAAATTGATGGATCATTCTTTTTAATGCTATCTATAAAGTTTTCTGTATGTATATCAAGAGCATTACCATATTTTTTACGAACTTCATCCCAATTAAAAGTAGTTCTTGGAACATCTTCAATAAATAAGTCTCCACCATTACGGTGATCTTTTTCTGGTATTACTTCCCACCCAGTTCTATTAACAACTATGGTTCCTTTACTTCCAATAAATGCTATGCCCTCATCAAGCCCATAATTTCCTCCATCGATTCCGTTTGCATGTTCCCATAAAATTGTAAAATCTTTATATTCATAAATAGTTTGAAGTGAATCTGGAGTCTCAGTATCTTGATTGGGATAAGCAAATTTTCCTCCAGCTGCAGAAATTGATATTGGATTTTTTGCATTCATCCCCCATAATGCTATATCAATTTCATGGACTCCCCAGTCAGTCATTAAACCACCTGCATAATCCCAGTACCATCTAAAACTACCATGGAATCTATTTTTATTAAACTTTCTTAAGGGAGCTGGACCTAACCACATTTTATAATCAACTCCTTTTGGAGGTTTAGTATCTTTAAAATTATCTACCCATCCATACCAACCCATATAGGCCCAAACTTTTACTAACCTTACCTTTCCTATATTTCCAGACCACAAATACTCCATAGCTTCCTTATATTGTCCGCCACTTCTCTGCCATTGTCCTACCTGAACACATTTTTTGGCTTCTAATGAAGCCTTTAACATTATATCAGATTCCTCAATTGAATTCGAAATAGGCTTCTCACAATAAATATGTTTTCCAGCACTAAGAGCATCGACTAGATTAAGACAATGCCAGTGATCAGGTGTGCCAATAACAATAGCATCAATGTCTTTGTTATCTAATAATTTTCTGTAATCATTATATATTTTAGGCTTTTTTCCAGTTATTTCTTTTACATTTTCTGATCTTTCGCTAAGAACTTTATCATCGATATCGCAAAGAGCTATACAGTCAGTTTCACTATTTTTTAATATTGACCTCATATCACTCCAACCCATTCCTTTACATCCAATTACACCAAAATTAATTTTGTCGTTAGATGATATTTTTGATCTATTTTTTGCTATTAACTCAAGAGGAGTATTAAAAAGAAATTGAGATCCTATTCCAATTTTAGCAGCGTTTTTTAAAAATCCTCTTCTATTATCCATATCTAATTACTTTAATCTCTTATTTACTTCTTCCCAATTTAAAATATTAAAGAAAGCATCAATATACTCAACTCTTTTATTTTGATAGTTTAGGTAATATGCATGTTCCCAAACATCTATGCCCATCAAAGGGTTGCTAGAGTCATTACACACACCGGGCATTAATGGATTATCTTGGTTAGCTGATGAACATATCTCAAGATGATCATCAACTTGACATAACCATGCCCATCCTGATCCAAATCTAGTCATTGCTGCAGTTTTAAACTTTTCTTTGAAGTTATTAAAGTCTTCAAAACTAGAGTCTATCATCTCTCTCACTTTTCCTGTTGGATCTCCACCTCCATTTGGAGATAAAATTTTCCAAAATAATGAATGATTATAGTGACCACCACCATTATTTCTTACTGCAATGTTATCTGAATGATTTTTACAAAGATCCTCTATTGATAAACCTTCAAGACTGGAGTTTTCAATAGCATTATTAAGATTAGTAATATAAAGGTTATGATGTCTTTTATGGTGAATTTCCATAGTTTTAGAATCTATGTGAGGTTCTAATGAATCATGAGAATAAGGTAAATCTGGTAAAGTAAATGACATATTTATTTTTGTTTTGATTAAAATTAATAATTAATGAATTTAAGAATTTTACTTTAAATTCTGAAGGTTCAGCTTCTTAATTTATAGAAAAAAGATTCTAATAAATTTTTTGACTCTGATTCAAGAATATTTGAAATAATTACAAGTTTTTTATTTAGCTCCTCCTTAGACTTTCTTAGATACCCTTTCTCCTTATCATCAAGAGCATAAATAACTTTATGAATTTTAGATAGATGGATAGCTCCGCTACACATCATACATGGCTCTAGTGTCACATAAAGCTCACATTCATTTAAATATTTACTACCTAATTTGTTTTGAGCAGATGTTATTGCTATCATTTCTGCATGTGCTGTTGCATCATTTAATCTTTGGGATTGATTATGACCTTTGCTAATGACTTTGTTGTTATGAACTACCACAGCTCCAATTGGAATTTCTTCTTCCTCGTAAGCAGATTCAGCTTCTTTAAGAGCCATTTTCATAAAATATTCGTGATTGTTTTTTAATATGTTCATTAGCGATGTAAGATTATAAAAAAAATTCATGCATTCTTTATAATTCTATTAATTTTGTTAAAAATCATTAATGATGTTAAGAACACATAATTGTGGAGAGTTAAGAAAAAAAGATATTAAATCTAGAGTTATTTTATCTGGCTGGGTTCATAAAATAAGAGATAAAGGAAAAGTAGTTTGGATTGATATTAGAGATAGATACGGAATAACTCAATTAATTTTTGAAGAAGAGTTTTCTGGAGAAAATACTTTTGAATTAGCAAAAAAATGTGGGAGAGAATATGTAATTAAAATTAAAGGAGATGTTTCTGAAAGACTTTCAAAAAATCCACATATAGATACTGGAGATATTGAAATAAAAGTTTCTGAAATAGAATATTTAAATAAGTCTGATGTACCTCCATTTACAATTGAAGATGATACTGATGGCGGAGAAGAATTAAGAATGAAATATCGGTATCTAGATCTAAGAAGATCTCCTCTTCAAAAAAATATTAAACTAAGGCATAGCTTAATGCAAGAGACAAGAAATTATCTCAATTCTAAAGAATTTCTTGAAATTGAAACCCCAGTGTTGATTAAGTCCACTCCGGAGGGGGCAAGAGATTTTATAGTTCCTTCAAGAATGAATTTAGGAGAATTCTATGCTCTACCTCAATCTCCACAGACTTTTAAACAGTTACTTATGGTCTCTGGATTTGATAAATATTATCAGTTGGTAAAATGTTTTAGAGATGAAGATTTAAGAGCAGATAGACAACCAGAATTTACTCAAATAGATTGTGAGATGTCTTTCGTAGATAGAGAAGGTATTCTAGAGAACTTTGGTGGTCTCATTACACATTTATTTAAAAAAATATTAGATAAGGATTTAGGTGAAATTCCTATTATGGAGTATGAAGATGCAATTAAATATTATGGGTCTGATAAACCTGATTTAAGGTTTGGAATGAGGTTTAATGATATTACTTCAGTCGTTAAAGGAAAAGGCTTTAAGGTTTTTGATGACTCTGAGGTAGTTCTATCGATTAATATTAAAGGATGCAGTAATTATTCAAGAAAGCAGATAGATGAACTTACTGAATTTGTGAAAACACCTCAGATTGGATCTAAAGGTTTAGTATATATAAAAAATAATGAAGATGCTACTTTAAAATCTTCAGTTGATAAATTTTATTCTCTAGAGGATCTAAAAGTTATTGCTAGTGAAAATAATTCTAATCCTTCAGATTTAATTCTAATTCTAGCAGGTGAAAAGAAGCAAACCTTTTCTGCTATGTCATCACTTAGACTTCTTATGGGTGATAAATTAAAACTTAGAGATCCAGAAATATTCAGTCCTGTTTGGGTTGTTAATTTCCCATTAGTTTCATGGGATGAAGAATCAAAAAGATACCACGCTATGCATCATCCTTTTACATCTCCAATTAAAGACGATACTGACCTTCTCAATTCTAGCCCAGAAAAAGTTAAAGCTAATGCGTACGATCTTGTAATAAATGGAGTAGAAATAGGAGGAGGATCAATTAGAATTCATGATAGGGTTCTTCAAGAGAAAGTTTTTGAGATATTAGGTTTTACAAAAGAGGAAGCAAATAACCAATTTGGATTCTTACTTAATGCATTTAAATATGGAACACCACCTCATGGAGGTATAGCTTTTGGGTTTGATAGACTATGTGCACTTTTTAGTGGTAAAGAGTCTATAAGAGATTTTATTGCATTTCCTAAGAATACTTCAGGTAGAGATGTTATGATAAATTCACCATCTCATATTGATAAAGATCAACTGAAGGAATTAGGGTTATAACTAATTTTATTTTCTCTGAATATTTTCAAATAATAGATTTTCCCATCCTGGTGTATTGCTTTTCTCTTCGTCAACAATTTTCTTAACATCTTCTAATAGCTCTTTAGCATCAAAAATTATACCGTCTTTTATAGTTTTTGATATTCCACCAACTCTTATCACCTCATTATTTTCAAGCTTGATATCTCCAGTAGCATATAAATATTTAAGATTTTTCAGCGGGTTTTGATCCATTATTACTAAATCAGCAAGTTTTCCAGTTTCTATAGTTCCAATTTTATCTTCCATTCCAATAGCTTCTGCTGCATGTAGGGTAGCAGATCTAATCACCTCCATAGGATGAAATCCAGCTTCTCTTAATAACTCTAATTCCTGCACATAACCAAAACCGTAAAGGTTATACATATATCCTGAATCTGCTCCAGCAGTAACTCTACCACCTCTATTTTTATATTCATTTATGAAAGTCATCCATAACTTATAGTTTTCCTTCCATACTGTTTCAAGTTCTGAACCCCAATCATAATAAGCAGCAGCATGAGAATCTCTTGCTGGGAGGAAAAATTTAAGAAGCTTAGGTCTAGTGTAATCTTTGTGCCATGGTAAGCTACTTGCTCTCTGAACATCTCTAAATACACTATATGGGACAAAAGTTACATCAATTGTAAAATCTAATGATATTAATTCATTCATTACATCATTCCACTTTTTAGAATAAGGTTCAGCAGCCTGTTCCCAAAGCTTACCAGCTTCTTCAAAACGATTACCTTCATTCATATAATTATATTCTAAAGGATAATTTTGTACTGTTTTATTATCAAATAATGCTTCAGGGAGTCCGTACCAATGTTCCATTGTGGTTAGTCCATTTCTTGCTGTTTCTAGAACATTCATTTCTGCAACATTCATTTGAGCGTGGTGGCATGCAGATCTTAATCCCAATCTCTTGTTTTCTTGAAGGGCAGCCTTAAATATATCTGGTCTTGATCCAAAAAACTTTATGCCGTCTGCTCCTCTGTCAGCATTTTTTCTTACCCAATTTACAGCTTCTTCTGGAGTGTTTATTCCATTTTTTGCTCCTTGTCCAAAACTTGTGTATGCTAAAATTCTTGGTGCAGTAATACTATTTTTTCTACTTTCTTCTTTCTGGTGAAGAACCCAATCCAGTCCTTGGCCACAAGAAGGGTCTCTTATTGTAGTTATTCCATGTGCCATCCATAATTTAAATACATATTCAGCAGTTCCTTCTCTTTGTGATGAAATATGCCCATGCATATCAATGAGTCCAGGAAGAATGTATTTCCCGTGAGCATCAATTTCTTTAGCTCCTTGCTTAGCTACTGGTCTTCTGCTTTCTTTTATTTCTAAGCCAGGATAACCGACATTTCTTATGCTTTTTATAATATTTTTTTCGATTACTATATCAACTGGACCAGTTGGTGGAGCTCCATTCCCATTTATAATTGTAGCACCCCTAATAATCAATTGATCAAAAGGACCCTCGCCTCTAAATCTTTCTGGAGCTTTTTCTATCTGACCAAAAGAATAATTGCATATAAAAAGGAAAAGAATAAGTATAGATTTTTTCATTGTATTAGGATAATATTGGAACTAAATTTATTTAATATAAAATTTATAAATTAAAATTAAAAGTAATGGCACTGACTTATTCTCAAATGTTACCTTTAGGAACAGAACTACCAAAATTTAATTTGATTAATGTAATAAATGATAGAGTATACTCATCTGAGAACTTTACATCTAAAAAAAATACAGTAATTATGATTATTTGTAATCATTGTCCTTACGTGATACATTATCATGATGAAATTAAAAAATTGATTAATGACTATGATAATATTAGATTTATAGCGATTAGTTCAAACGATATTGAGAATTACCCACAAGATTCACCTGAGAAAATGAAAGAGTTATTTCAAGATTTAGGAATTTCAATTCCATATTTATATGATGAGACTCAAGAAATTGCAAAATTATTTAAAGCAGAGTGCACCCCAGAGTTTTATTTATATAATATAGATAGAGAATTGGTATATAGAGGAAGATTAGATTCATCCTCTCCTGGAAATAATAAAAAAATTAATGGAAAAGATTTAAGAAATGCAATTGATCTGACTTTAGAAAATAAAAAAATAGATTCAGATCAGTTTCCTAGTATGGGATGTAATATAAAATGGAAGTAAAAATGAATGAATTTTATATTATTCATTTAGATAAAAATTATCTATAATTGCTTTCTATTTTACAAAAAATGCATATTATGGAAGGAAATAAAATTAAATATTCAGAAGGAAACATCGTAGTTCCAAACGATCCTATTATACCTTTTATTGAGGGAGATGGGATTGGTGTAGATATATGGCCAGCAAGTAAGTTAGTTTTTGATTCAGCTGTTGAAAAAGCATATTCTGGAAAGAAAAAAATTGTATGGAAAGAAGTATTAGCTGGTGAAAAAGCTTATAACGAAACTGGAGAATGGTTACCTCAAGAAACTTTAGATGTTTTTAATGAGTACCTAGTAGGTATCAAAGGCCCACTTACAACACCAGTAGGAGGTGGAATCACTTCTTTAAATGTTGCACTTAGACAAAAACTTGATTTATTTGCTTGTGTTAGACCAGTAAGATGGTTTAATGGTACTCCTTCTCCAGTTAAAAATCCATCTACAACAGATATGGTAATTTTTAGAGAAAATACTGAAGATATCTATGCTGGAATTGAGTTTGAAAACGGCAGTGACGAAAATAAAAAAATGAAAGATCTGATTAAAGAAAACTTTTCAGATAGATTTAATAAAATAAGATTTCCTGATACAGTAGGATTGGGGATTAAACCTATTTCAGTTGAAGGAACCTATAGACTAGTAAGATCTGCAATTCAGTATGCTATTAAACAGGGTAGAAGCTCAGTCACTTTAGTTCATAAAGGTAATATTATGAAATACACTGAAGGTGCTTTTAGAGATTGGGGATATAAAATTGCGAAAGAGGAGTTTGGAGCTGTAGATTATGAAGGTGGACCATGGCAAGTCATTAAAAACGGATCTAAGGAAATAATTATTAAAGATGTAATTGCTGATGCTTTCTTACAGCAAATTCTACTTAGACCTAAAGAATACTCAGTAATAGCAACTATGAATCTTAATGGGGATTACATTTCTGATGCCTTGGCTGCTATTGTAGGTGGTATTGGTATTGCACCTGGAGCTAATATTAATTATCAGACTGGTCATGCTATATTTGAAGCAACACATGGTACTGCACCTAAATATGCTGGTCAAAATAAAGTAAATCCAGGTTCAGTTATTCTTTCAGGATCAATGATGTTAGAACATTTGGGTTGGAATGAAGCAAAAGATTTAATTCATAAGGGATTAACAAAATCTATTGAGTCTGGAAAAGTTACTTATGATTTTGAAAGACTAATGGATGATGCTACACTTCTTTCATGTTCAGATTTTGCTCAGGAAATTGTTAATAATATGTAACTTGAAAATTAATGGGAAAAGACAAAGTATATGTATTTGACACTACCCTAAGAGATGGTGAACAAGTTCCAGGATGCCAATTAAATACTGATGAAAAAATAGAAATTGCTCTTGATCTTGAATCATTAGGAGTAGATATTATAGAAGCTGGTTTTCCTATTTCAAGTCCAGGTGATTTTAATTCTGTTTCTGAAATCTCAAAAGTTGTAAAAAAACCTATTATCTGTGCTTTATCAAGAGCTATTATATCTGATATTGATATGGCTAATTTAGCTTTGAAAAATGCCAAAAGGAAAAGAATACATACTGGTATTGGCGCATCAGATATCCACATTAAACATAAATTCAATTCAACAAGAGAAAAAATTTTAGAACAAGCTGTGGCTGCTGTTAGATATTCAAAAAAGTTTTTTGAGGATGTTGAATTTTATCCAGAAGATGCCGGTAGAGCTGATCAAGATTTTTTGTGTAAGATGGTGGAGGAAGTTATTAAAGCAGGAGCAACAGTCATAAACATTGCAGATACAACCGGATATAATTTACCAGAGATGTACGGTAAAAAAATTAATTATTTAATGAATAATGTGCCAAATGTTGATAAAGCAATTATTTCTGTGCATTGTCATAATGATCTTGGTTTAGCTACTGCTAATTCAATTGCTGGACTTCAAAATGGAGCTAGACAGTTTGAGGCAACTATTAATGGAATTGGTGAGAGGGCTGGAAATACTTCTTTAGAAGAAGTTGTAATGGCTTTAAAAGCACATCCCGATTTAAATCTGGAAACAAATATTAATTCAAAAAATATTGTACCAATAAGCAAAAAGGTAAGTAGATTAATGAATATGCCTATACAAAGAAATAAAGCAATTGTTGGGGCAAATGCTTTTGCTCATTCTTCCGGAATACATCAAGATGGTTTTTTAAAAAACAGAGAAAATTATGAAATAATTAACCCTGAGGATGTAGGTTTAAAAGCATCTTCAATTGACTTGACTGCTAGAAGTGGTAGGGCTGCTCTCAAGCATAGACTAAAATTACTTGGATTTAGCTTCTCTAAAGTAGAACTAGAAACTATCTATATAAAGTTTATAGAGTTGGCAGATGAAAAAAAACTTCTTCATGATGAAGATCTTTACGAGTTAATGAAAAAGTATAAATAATGGGAAAAACCCTTTTTGAAAAAGTTTGGGATAAACATGTTGTTGATTCTATACCTAATGGACCAAGTATAATTTATATTGATAAGCATCTTATTCATGAAGTTACGAGTCCTCAAGCTTTCGCAGGATTAAATAAGAGAAACATAAAAGTTTTTAGACCCGATAAAACTATAGCTACTGCTGATCATAATGTTCCTACTTTAAACCAGCATTTACCAATCCAAGAGGCTTTATCTAGAAAACAAGTAGAAACATTAAATAAAAATTGTGATGAACATGGTATTGAGCTCTATGGTTTAGGGCATAAATACCAAGGTATTGTTCATGTTATAGGGCCTGAACTAGGAATAACTCAACCAGGGATGACTATTGTTTGTGGTGATAGCCATACTTCTACTCATGGTGCTTTTGGTTCAATAGCTTTCGGAATTGGAACTAGTGAAGTTGAAATGGTGATGTCAACCCAATGTTTATTGCAAAATAAGCCTAAGACAATGCTAATAGAGATTGATGGTAATTTAAATGAAGGGGTCTACTCTAAAGATATTATTTTATATATTATCTCAAAAATTACCGCATCAGGAGGAACTGGTTACTTTGTAGAATACTCTGGATCTGCTATTCGTTCTCTTTCAATGGAGGCGCGAATGACAATATGTAATATGAGTATTGAGATGGGTGCAAGAGGTGGCATGATAGCCCCTGATGAAACTACTTTTGAATACCTTAAAGGAAAGAAATTTTCTCCAAAAGGTGATGAGTTTAACGCTTCAGTTGAAAAATGGAAAAAACTGAAATCTGATATTGATGCTAAATATGATAAGGTTATTAGGTATGATGCTAAAGATATTGAGCCAATGATAACATACGGTACAAATCCAGGCATGGGTATTAAAATAAAAGATAATATACCAGATAATGCTATAAATACTTCATCTGAATCATTCAATAAATCTTTGGACTATATGGGCTTGAAATCAGGAGAGAAGTTAACTGATAAAAAAATTGATTATGTATTTATTGGATCCTGTACTAATTCAAGAATTGAAGATTTAAGAATTGCATCTAATATAGTTAATGGAAAGAAGAAATCTGATAATGTAAACGCATGGGTTATCCCAGGTTCTAAATCTGTTGAAAAAATTGCAATACAAGAAGGTTTAGATAAAATATTTAATGATGCAGGGTTTGAATTTAGACAACCTGGTTGTTCTGCTTGTCTTGCTATGAATGAAGATAAAATTCCAAAAGGTAAATATTGTGTGTCTACATCAAATAGAAATTTCGAGGGAAGACAAGGTCCTGGCTCTAGAACTTTTTTAGCTAGTCCAGCAACTGCAGCTTTAACTGCACTTAATGGTTTTATATCTGATGTAAGAGATTATAATTGATATGGAAAAATTTTTAAAACTTGATTCTACTATAATGCCTCTCAATATTGAGAATATTGATACCGATCAAATTATACCTGCTAGATTTCTAAAAGCTGTAACTAGAGATGGTTTTGGTGATAATTTATTTAGAGATTGGAGATATGATAATGATGAGAAGTTAATTGAAGATTTTAATTTGAATAATATTAAAAATGATTCTAAAATTCTTCTTGCGGGTAGGAATTTCGGATGTGGTTCTAGTAGAGAGCATGCAGCTTGGGCTATATATGATTATGGATTTAGAGTAGTCGTGAGTAGTTTTTTTGCAGATATTTTTAGAAATAATGCCCTGAATAATGGTCTCTTAATAATTCAGCTTGATCAACATAAAATTGATAAAATTTTTGATCTTGTTTCAAAAAATATTGACTCTTCCTTTTCTGTTGATTTAAATGAACAAAGGTTTTATTCATCAGATGGAAAAATTGATGAGAGGTTTGAAATAAATGATTACAATAAAACTTGTTTAATAAACGGGTATGATAACATCGATTATTTATTAAGCATAAAGGATAAAATTTTGAAATTTGAATCTAATAAATAATGAAAGCACATAAGATCGCAGTTTTAGATGGAGATGGAATTGGTCCGGAAGTTATGCAAGAAGCTTTAAAATTATTAGAAGTAATATCTGAAAAAAATAATATAAAGTTTGATTGTGTTAGGGGACTAGTTGGTGCTTCTGCAATTGATAAGGAGGGACATCCTTTCCCTGAATCAACTAAGATTCTTTGCAATGATTCAGATGCAATATTATTTGGGGCAATTGGTGATCCAAAGTATGATAATGATCCTAAAGCTAAAATAAGACCTGAGGATGGACTTCTTGAGATGAGAAAATTTTTGGGATTATATGCAAATGTTAGACCAGTTATAACATATGACTCTCTTTTGGATTCTTCTCCTTTAAAAAAAGAAATTGTATCCGGAACAAATTTTGTTGTTTATAGGGAGTTAACTGGAGGAATATATTTTGGAGAAAAATCAATTTCACAAGATAGAAAATCAGCCTATGATACTTGTTCTTATAGTATTGTAGAAATTGAAAGAATCTCACATTTAGCTTTCAAGGAAGCAAGAAAGAGAAAAAAAGAATTGACTCTAGTTGATAAGGCAAATGTCTTAGAAACATCAAGATTATGGAGAGAGGTTGTTCAAAAAATTTCTAAAGAATATCCAGATATAAATGTTTCATATCTTTTTGTTGATAATGCTGCAATGAAAATAATTACTAATCCTAAAGATTTTGACGTTATTCTGACTGAAAATATGTTTGGTGATATTATTACAGATGAGGCATCAGTAATCACTGGATCATTAGGAATGTTACCTTCAGCATCTGTTGGAGATAAAATCTCTTTATTTGAGCCAATTCATGGTTCATATCCTCAAGCTGCAGGAAAAGGTATAGCTAATCCGATGGCTATGATTCTATCATTAGCTATGATGTTAGATTTATCATTTAATTTAAAAAAAGAGTCGGAAATTATTTTAAAGTCTATAGAAGATGCTTTAAAAGAAAACTATGTCACTATAGATATTGACAGTGAAAACTATAAATCAACTAGTCAGGTAGGGGATTGGTTATCTGATAGAGTATCAGAGTATTTGAGTTAATTTAACCTTTCTTAATAAACCTTTTTTTGATTTATTATTTAAATTATTTTACTTTAGATATGATTAGAGCACTAATATTTTTATTTTTTTTCATTACGAGTCCTATTTTTTCTCAAGAAAAAGATAAAAATATATCTTATTCTATATTTCCTAATCCAGCTTATGAATTTATTAATTTAAAAATAAATAATAACACTACAGTCAATGACTATAATTTTTCTATTCATTCTTTAATAGGAAATGAAATGGATTTTCGACAAGAAAAAATATCAGAAAATGAATTGAGATTTGATTTAAACAATTTCAATAACGGCTACTACTTTTTACTTATAGATTTCAAAAAAAGTAATGGAAGAAAAATTATAAAATTCTCTAAAAATTAATTTACCGAATTTCTTGAATAATTATTTTCGAAAAGATCTCGATATTTTTTTGATAATTCTGGATTATTGTATTTACTATATGCTCTTGCCAATGTATTTAAGGAGACGAGATTTTTTTGAATTTCATATCGATCATCTATTTTATTATCATAATAATAATTTAGTAACTCATCTGACCTTTTTGCTATTACTTCTGCAATTTCATTTGCTAACTCTTCAGTATCCATACTGGCTTTAGTCTTCAGATCAAGTAAGAATTCTACAAGCTGTACTGAGAAGTGATCATACATAATACTTTTGTCAGGAATTAATTCAATTGATTTATTAATTACTTCTAGAGCTTTATCATAATTTCCTTGATTAATTAGGTTTTTAATGAGAGTATTAAAAGTAGACCTATAATTCATAATAAAACCTCTATGATCTTCTGAGAAATAAGCATCTTCGTTATCAAGCTCTCTCCAAAAAGAATTATTCATAATATTAGAATACATTAATTGTGTATTTATCAAACTTCCAGAACTTGGATTTAATAAAGGCATTAGTCTATATGCAAAGCCCTCTTGGATAACATTTCTCTTTAAATCTAAACCAATTCCATTTAATGAAGTATTATTAAAATAAATTGGTCTCTCCCAATTATTTGCCTGAAGAAGATCTAAAAATGCAAGATCTTTTTTCTCCAATCCA
>Ga0315331_10000643_pt1 | contig 24631 bp, 18 predicted proteins | sample M160m34915metaG_FD_203456 | JGI IMG/M metagenome (GOLD analysis project Ga0315331, IMG submission 203456) | Ammonia-oxidizing marine archaeal communities from Monterey Bay, California, United States - M1 60m 34915 | ecosystem: Environmental > Aquatic > Marine > Intertidal zone | place: USA...
GCAGGTCCTGCTGCCGCTGCTCGGCGCCCCGCTCTGCTTCCTGTTGCGAAAGGAGGCGCTCGTGAGCGCCTTCACCGTGGCGATCAGCTTCGCGTGTCTCGCCATCTCCATGGCACTGCTGGGTCAGGCGATGGCCGGCGAGGTGATCGTCTACGAGTTCGGCGGTTGGGCGCGGCCCTATGGGATCGAGTACCGGGTCGACATCACCAACGCCTTCGTGCTCGTCGTCGTCTCTCTGGTGGGGGCGGTCGTCTTTACTGCGGGACCCGGGCAGGCGCGTCGCGCGATCCCGGAGGGTCGGGAATACCTCTTCTATTCCGCGGCACTGCTCTGCCTGACGGGACTGCTCGGCGTCACGATCACCGGCGACGTCTTCAATGTCTTCGTGTTCATGGAGATCTCGTCTCTCTCTTCTTACATCCTGATCGCCCTGGGCCGCGAGCGCCGCGCGATCATGGCGGCCTTCAGCTACCTGGTCATGGGGACGATCGGGGCGACGTTCCTGCTGATTGGCATCGGTCTGATGTACCAGATGACCGGAACGCTGAACATGGTCGACATGGCGCAGCGACTCGAGGCGGTGAACGAGACGCGGACGGTCCTCGTGGCCGTCGCGTTCGTTTTCGTGGGCATCAGCACGAAGTTGGCCGTCTTCCCGCTCCATCAATGGCTTCCCAACGCGTACAGCGAAGCGCCTCCGATCGTGTCTGCTTTCCTCGCGGCGACCGCGACCAAGGTGGCCTACTACCTGCTGCTTCGGTTCAGCCTGGGTCTTTTCGGCGCGGCACTGGTCTTCGACCGGATCGGCGTGGACCGACTCTTGATGCCCCTATCCGTGCTGGCGATGTTCGTGGGCTCGATCGCGGCGATCTATCAGACCGATCTGAAGCGCGTGCTCGCCTACTCGAGCATCGCGCAGATTGGTTATATGACCCTTGGGCTCTCGCTCGCGACCGAAGCCGGGGTCGCGGCGGGTCTCGTCCACGTCTTCAATCACGCCTTGATGAAGGGCGCGCTCTTTCTCGTGGCCGCCTGTGTGACCTGGCGGATGGGCTCGACCAAGATCGACGTGATGAAAGGTCTGGGGCAGCGGATGCCGCTCGCGATGGCCGCGATGGTCGTCGCGGGGCTGGCGCTGATCGGTGTTCCGGGCACGGTGGGCTTCGTGAGTAAATGGGCGCTGGTCTCGGCGGCGCTCGACCAAGGCGCGCTCTGGCTGGCCTTCCTGATCATGGGGAGCTCCGTTCTCGCGGTGGTCTACGTCTGGCGCCTGGTCGAGGTCGTCTACTTCGCGGAGCCCGAAATTGAGCTCGAAGCGAAGGAGGCGCCGCTGCGGTTGCTACTTCCGACCTGGATCCTGGCCGGCTTGACGATCTGGTTCGGACTCTTCTCGGGCTTCGCGGTGGAAGTCGCGCGGGCCGCGGCGACACAGCTCTTCACTGGGCTCGGGGGAGGGCTCTAACGCATGACCCCCGAAGCACAGTCGGCGGCGATCCTGTGGGCGATCCTACTCCCTCTGGTCGGGGCAGGGGGCGTTCAGCTCCTGGGGCGCTTCGCGAGCGACAACGCGCGAGACGCCTGGACGGTCGGAATCGGGATCGCGACCTTCGCGAACGTCGCGCGTCTGATCGAGCCCGTTCGGCTGGGGTTCCGACCCGCGCTCCCGCTCCCCGAGTGGATGCCAGGGCTGGGGCTCGGCTTCGAGGTCGAGCCGCTCGGCCTGCTCTTCGCGCTGGTGGCCTCGGGTCTCTGGATTCTGACCTCGCTCTACGGGTTCGGGTACATGCGCGGCCATGCGGAGAAGAACCAGACGCGTTTCTTCACCTGTTTCGCGCTCGCGATCTCCGCGGCACTGGGGATCGCCTTCGCGGGGGATCTCATCACGCTCTTCCTCTTCTACGAGCTGCTGACCTTCTCGACCTTCCCGCTGGTCACGCACGCGGGGACCGACGCTGCAGTCAAGGCGGGCCGTCTCTATCTGGGGATCCTGGTCTCGACCTCCGTGCTCTTCCTCTTGCTCGCGATTCTGTGGACCGCGAGCCTGACGGAGGATCTCGACTTTCGGCCGGGGGGCATCCTCGAGGGCCGGATCGAGGGTGGGGGCGCGACCTTGCTGCTTCTCCTCTTTGCCTACGGCGTTGGCAAGGCGGCGCTGATGCCCTTCCACCGCTGGCTGCCCGCCGCGATGGTGGCGCCGACGCCGGTTTCGGCGCTGCTCCACGCAGTCGCGGTCGTGAAGGCGGGGGTCTTCAGCGTCCTCAAGATCGCGGTCTACGTCTTCGGGATCGACATGCTCGCGACCGACGATCTTTCCCGGCCGCTGATGTGGATCGCCGCCATCACGATTCTCGCGGCGTCGATCCGGGCGCTCTCCCTCGATAATTTCAAGGCACGGCTCGCCTACTCGACGATCAGCCAGCTCTCCTACATCGTGCTCGGCGCGGCGCTTGCGACCTCGGCCGCGGCGATGGGAGCGGGCCTGCACATCTTGATGCACGCGCTCGGCAAGATCACGCTCTTCTTCGTCGCGGGCGCCGTCTACGTCGTCGCTCACAAGACCGAGGTGAGTCAGCTCGATGGTCTCGGGCGCAAGATGCCCTACACCTTCGGCGCCTTCTGCGTCGCCTCCTTCAGCATCATCGGTCTCCCGCCGCTCGGCGGCGCATGGAGCAAATGGTTCCTGGTGACCGGCGCCTTCGAGGCGGGTGAGCTGTGGATGGGCACCGTCTTCATGGTGAGCTCGCTGCTCTCGATCGGCTATCTGATGCCCATCGTCGTACGGGCGTTCTTCAAGCCGCTGCCCGAGGGCACGGACGAGGGCATCGCCGAAGCACCGCTCCTGATGCTGCTGCCGATCTGCACGACGGCGCTGCTCTGTTTCCTGATCTTCTTCTACACCGACGCGGTCTACGACCTGCTCGCGCCGGCTTTCGGCCTGGACTGAGGGAGAGACGCGATGTCCGACGACGACCCGACGCACGCGCCCGCTCCGGATGAACGCGAATATTGGCTGGATCAGCCCGAGAACGTGAACCTGCTCGTCAAGATTCTGATTGCGGCCTGTGTGGTCGTGGTCCTGGCCGACTTCGGTTACCACAAACATGGGCATTTCGGTTTCCAGGAGTGGTTCGCCTTCGACGCCGTCTTCGGCTTCGTCTCCTATGTGGGGCTGGTCAACGTCGCCAAGATCTTCCGCAAGCTCGTGATGCGGCGGGAGGACTACTATGAGTGAGGTCCTCGCCGCAATTCTGCAGGGCTCGCCGCCCGGTCTCCTACTCGTGCTTGCCGCGATCCCTGTCGCGATGCTGCCCCATCGCTGGTCACAAGGGGCGATGCTGCTGCTGCCGGTGGTTGGCCTCTACCAGCTGCTTCAGATGCCGGCGGAGTTCCATCAGAGCCTGAGCATCTTTGGCTACAGCTTGGAGATCACGCGCGTCGACGCGCTCTCGCGTGTCTTCGGCATCGTCTTCCACATCGCGGCCTTCCTGGGCGTCCTCTATGCATCTCATCAGCGCGATCGGCTCCAGGCCGCGAGCGCGCTGATCTACGCCGGCGCCGCGATCGCGGCGGTCTTCGCCGGGGATCTGCTGACACTTTTCGTGTGGTGGGAACTCACGGCGCTGTCCTCGGTCTTCCTGATCTGGGCGAGCCGGACGGAGTCGGCGCTGGCAGCCGGCCAGCGCTACCTGGTCATCCAAGTGACCTCGGGCCTGCTGCTCCTGGCCGGTGCGATCCATCTCTACGTCCACTCGGGCTCGCTTGCCTTCGACCATATCGGCCTGGATTCGCTCGGCGGAGTCTTGATCTTCCTCGCCTTCGGCATCAAGGCCTGCTTTCCCCTGCTGCATGGCTGGATGAAGGACGCCTATCCCGAGGCGACGGTGACCGGTACGGTTTTTCTCTCGGGCTTCACGACGAAGCTCGCGATCTACGCGCTCGCCCGAGGTTATGCCGGAACTGAAATTTTGATTCCGATCGGTGCGGTGATGACGGCGTTCCCGATTTTCTTCGCCGTGATCGAGAATGATCTCCGGCGGGTGCTCTCCTACAGCCTGAACAACCAGCTGGGCTTCATGGTCGTGGGCATCGGGATCGGAACGGAACTCGCCCTGAACGGGACCGTCGCCCATGTCTTCGCGCACGTGATCTACAAGGCGCTGCTCTTCATGGCGATGGGTGCGGTCCTCTTCCGGGTCGGAACGGTGAAGGCGTCGGAGCTCGGGGGGCTCTATAAATCGATGCCCTGGACCGCCTTCTTCTGCATCATCGGATCGCTCTCGATCTCCGGCTTCCCCTTGACCTCGGGTTTCGTGTCCAAGTCGATGGTGATCTCCGCCGCGAACGCGGAGCACCTGCTGCTCGCCTCGCTGGTCCTGCTCTTCGCCTCGGCGGGGGTCCTCGATCACTCGGGGATCAAGATCCCCTTCTTCTCCTTCTTCGCGCACGACTCGGGGAAGCGGGTCGAAGAGGCGCCTTTGAATATGCGCCTCGCGATGGGGATCGCCGCGGCGCTCTGTATCGGGGTGGGGATCTATCCCGCGCCGCTTTACTCGATTCTGCCCTATCCGGTCGAATACGCGCCCTACACGATGACCCACGTGTTCACGGTGCTGCAGCTCTTGCTCTTTGCGGCACTCGGGTTCGTCTTCCTGTGGAAGATGGGCTGGTACCCGCCGGAGCTGCGCAGCGTCGTGCTCGACGTCGATTGGGTCTGGCGCCGGCTGCTCCCCCAGGCCTGGTCCGGCGTGGCTGAGGGATGGGGGATCGGACAGCGGGCCTTCCTGGGCACGGCGGATCGCTTGCGCCGTAGGCTGCTGGCCTTCACGGCGGCTCATTTGAGTCCCTGGTCGCGACTCGGCGAGCCCTGGCCGACGGGGGTGACCACGATGTGGGCAGCGGCGCTGCTGCTCGCCTATCTATTCCTCTCCTACTGATCCGACCGAGAGCGCCTTGCGGCAGGCGTGAGAGGGCTCAGACGGCCGCGCCGAAGAGCCGGCCGACCAGGCTGGTCAGAAGCATGGCGATCACGCCCCAGACCGTGACTCGGGTCGCGCCGGCGAGGACGCTGGCCCCTCCGACTCGAGCGCCGAGCCCTCCGAGGAGCCCGAGCCCGCATAGCGAGACGATCGCGACGGCCGGCACCAGCGACGCGCGCGGTGACGCGACGACGACCGTGAGCGGGATCGCCGCCCCCCCAGCGAAGGTCAGCGCGGAAGCGATCGCGGCCTGCACCGGTCGGGCCTTCGTCGCTCCGCGGATCCCCAGCTCGTCTCGAGCATGAGCATCGAGGGCATCGTACGCCGTCAATTGTTCGGCCACTCGTTCCGCCGTCTCCCAGTCCACCCCTCGCGAGGTGTAGATCCGAGTCAGCTCTTCGAGTTCGAACTCCGGGTCCTGCTCGAGTTCGACGCGTTCGCGGTCGAGGTCGGCCTCCTCAGCGTCCTTTTGGGAGTAAACCGAGACGTATTCGCCTGCGGCCATGGACATCGCTCCAGCGACGAGCCCGGCGGTTCCGGCGGTGAGGATGCTGGAAGGGGCGGCGTCCGCCGCGGCCACGCCGAGAATCAGGCTGGCGGTGGAGACCAGTCCGTCGTTCGCGCCGAGGACCGCTGCGCGAAGCCAGCCCACACGTTGGCTCCGGTGAACCTCGTCCCGGTGCATCGCCCCTCCCTTGAACCTGACCTTTGCGAGAGGAGGGTAGCGACGAGGCTTCGGATCGGCTCTACCTTGAGCCCGCCGCGCTCGTCCTCTCGGCGCGTGACAACGGAGACCGACAAGCCATGCCCGATCTGCTTTATGAAAAGCACGATGGAATCGCCACGATCACCCTGAACCGGCCGGAGCGCCGCAACGCCTTCAGTCCCGAGTCCATCATCCGTCTGGCGGAGGCCTGGATCGACTATCGAGAAGACGACTCGCTCCGAGTGGCGATCTTGACCGGCGCGGGGGATCAGGCCTTCTGCGCGGGAGGCGATCTGGGCACGCTGCTGCCGCTTTTCACGGGAGCCAAGCAGCCTGAAGAGGAGTGGGGGCGGAGGCTGATGGCCGATCTCGCGCATTATATGTCCACGGCGCTGCTCCGTCCCTTTGAACTCTACAAGCCGATCATCGCGGCGATCAACGGCTTCGCCCTGGCCGGAGGCTCGGAGCTCCTGCAGGCGACGGATATCCGGATTGCATCGACCCGTGCGTCCTTCGGGCTGACGGAGACACAGCGGGGGCTCGTTCCCGGCGCGGGTTCGATGGTTCGGCTCCCGCGGCAGATCCCCTATTGCAAGGCGATGGAGATCCTGATGACCGGCGACGCGATCTCTGCGGAAGAGGCACTTCGGATCGGCTTCGTGAACGAGGTCGTGTCGCCCGAAGAGCTGATGCCGAGGGCGTTGGCCTTTGCCGAGCGATTGAAGAGAAATGGTCCCGTCGCCGTCGCGGCCGTGAAGGAGGCGGTCCTGCGGACGAGCGGAATGCCGCTCGAGGAGGCCTTTGGGATCGAGTCCGAGATCTCGGCTCGGGTCACGAGCACGGCGGATGCGCGCGAGGGGCCTCGAGCCTTCATGGAGAAGCGCGAGCCCGTCTTCACGGGGCGCTAGGCGAGGGAGGGGTGGCGGCGGACTCGCTTCCTCAGTCGGTCAGGGCGAATTGCTGGACGACGAAGGGCGCGATGGGCGCGTCGCCCTCCGGGTTCATCTCCTGCTGCTGGAGGACGACCAGCACGATCCCGGTCGACGGGCTGACCCAGAAATGAGTGCCATAGGCGCCGCTCCACCAGAAATCGCCATCGCGTGTGGCCATCGGCGTCTCTTCCTGATCGGTCACGACGCTGACTCCGAGCCCGAAGGAGAGTCCCTCCATGCCCATGGTGCCGAGCACTCCTGAGATCTCGGGTTGGCGCATGCGTTGCAGGCTCTCCCGAGACAGGATGCGCACTCCGTCGTATTCGCCCTCGTTCCACAGCATCAGCGCGAAGCGCATATAGTCGGGCGCAGTCGAGACGAGTCCCGTGCCGCCCGGGGTCCAGTCGTCCGGGCGGTGACGCTGGGTGGCCAGGACGAGGCCGTCTTCGCTCCGGGTGTACATCTTTGCGAGCGGAGCGTCGTCGGGCGTGTCCTTTAGATAGTGGGTCGCATGCATGCCGAGTGGTTCGAAGATCCGTCGCTCGAGGAAGACCTCGAGCGGTTCCCCCGCGCCGACCTCGACGATCCGGGCCAGGACATCGTAGGCCGATCCGTAGCGCCATCTCGTGCCCGGCTGCTCGAAGAGGGGTAGGGGAGGGATGCGGAGGACGCGTTCGGCCAACGACCCCTCTCCCGTATAGGGCCCCTCGGCTCGCCAGCGATCCGTGAGCGGTCCCGATTCGAAGCCCGGGCCGATTCCCGAGGCGAAGGAGAGGATATTGCGAACCGTCATCGGAGAGATTTGGGGGACGGTCTCTATGACCTCTCCGGCTTCATCCAAGACTGCGACCTCCATGCCTGCCATCTCGGGAAGGTGATCCGAGACCGGGTCGTCGAGTCCGATTCGACCTTCTTCGACGAGGATCATCGCTGCGGTCGCGATGATGGGCTTGGTCATCGAGGCGATCTGGAAGCGGGTATCCATCGCCATCGGGAGGCCGGCCTCGAGGTCCCGGAGGCCGGTCGTATGCGCGTGGATGAGCTGGCCGTCGCGGGCGACGAGGACGACGAAGCCCGACCGCGCGCCCATCCAGACGCGGCCGTCGACGACGGCGTCGACCGCTGCCCGTCGCCAGCCCGAGAGGCCTTCGGCTGGGGGGAGACCACTCTGTGCGGGGGGGAGATCCGGCAAGGGCGTGTCACCCCCGCCGCAGGCGAGCAGCGCCGCCGTGCACATCGAGCCGAGGATGAGTCGGAGAAGGCGAAGCATTCATGCTCCTTTGGCGCTGAGGGGCGCAGCAAACGCCTCCCGCAGGTCGAGTTCAGTGAAGAGGTTGCCTGGTCACGGGCCGGGTCGCTGGATTTTCGTTCCCAGGAGCGAACTCGGAGCGTTCAGGAGAGCGCGCCGGCAGCTGCGATCTCCGAGATCTCGTCGTCCGAATAATCCAGGATGTCCTTCATGACCTCGAAGGTGTGCTCTCCGATCAGCGGTCCGGCGCGGGTGGGGCGGGAGGGGGTCTTCGAGAACGTCGTGACGGGACCGTCGAAGAGGCTCGGGCCGATGCCGCCGTGGTCGAGCTCAATGAAGAAGTTGCGTGCGGCGAGCTGGGGGTCCGCGTGGAAGTCCAGGGCTCTCAGCGGCACGTAGGCGGGGACGCCGGCCTCGCGAAGCTCTTCCGCAACGCCGAAACAGGATTGCTCCGCGGCCCAGTCCGTAAGGATACGGTCGATGTCCTCGCTCCGAGCGATCCGGGCGTCGACGCGGTCGAGCTCCTCGCCGCCGAGCGCAGCGAGGGCTGGAACGTGCTCGCGAAGCGCGAGCCATTGTTCGGTCGTGCGCGCCTCGAGCGCCACGAAGCGCTCGGTTTCACGCGTGCGATAGACGCCATGCGGACAGCCGTTTTCGGAGGCGAGTCCGGGCCGCTCGAGCACGTGTCCGGTCGCCTGGTAGTCGAGGATCGTCGGGGCCAGATGGTGGATTGCCGCCTCGATCTGAGAGACGTCGATCATTTGTCCTTCGCCCGTGCGGTCGCGATGATGGAGCGCGGCGCAGAGCGCCGAGAGCGCGAAGCGGGGAGAGATGAAGTCGGTATAGGCCCCCCAGGGCGAGGTGGGCTTGCGGTCCGGCCAGCCCGTGATGCCCGTGAATCCGCCGAGGGCGGCGCCGTGGATGCCGAAGCCGGTGTGTTTGCGCTCGGGTCCCGTCTGCCCGCGCATGCAGCTGTAGAGCATCACGAGGTCCGGCTTGATTGCGCGCAGTTGTTCGTAGCCCAGCCCGAGACGCTCGGCTGTCCCCGGTGTGAAGTTCTCCACGACGACGTCGGCCCATTCGACCATGCGATGGGCGACGGCGAGGCCCTCGGGTTTCGTGAAGTCGATGGCGATGCCGAGCTTCGACTGGTTCATATTCGCGGCGACGTGGCCGGTCGTCGTGCCTGGGTCTCCCTTCCACGGCGGGATGAAGCGCAGCGTGTCGATCCGCGTCTCGGTCTCGACCCGCAGGACGGTGGCACCGAGGTTGGCGAGGTCCTTGGAGATCAGGGGGCCGGCCGCGATCCAGGAGAAGTCGGCCACCTTGAGCCCTTCCAGGGCCTGCGCTCTGGGGGCGGGCTGCTTCACCGTGGGGGCGGAGGGGGAGCGGGGGGGAGCGTCAAGGAGCGCCTGGTCTTCCCCGAGGCGCGGCGCCGGGCGCCCATATTCGATCGGTGTACGGGCCAGACGCGCAAAGGGACCCGGCTGCTTCTGGCCGTCGACGTCCACCCAGAACTGTCGGTCGAGGAGTTGGGGGTCTTCCAGCAGGTCGGGGGCGAGGTTGATCGGCGCGATCAGCCATTTCTGTTGGACGGCCTCCGCCTGGATTTCGGCCTTGGTCATCGAGTGGATCTTGGTCTTGAATTGCTCGACGCCCCGGAGCGCCGTCTCCAGCGAGAGCGTGCCCTCCTGGAGCTGCTGGATCCAGGTCATCCAGTCGATCTCCATCAGGTCTGCGTCGAGGCCGCCCTGCTCGCCGATCCACTCCATGCAGGCGTTGAAGCCGAAGGCGCCCTGGGCTCCGAGGACCAGAACGATGGCGACGTAGCCGTCCTTGCAGGGCTCGATCACGGGCAGATCGAGGCCGGGGAAGACGGCCATGCTGCCGGTTCGCTGGGCGCGGTCGTCTCCCGTATTCGGTAGCTCCTGCCCGAGCGCGCCGTAGTCGGTCACGTTCATCAAGCTCCAGAGCACCGCCGCCTGGATCGATGAATCCAGATGCTGTCCTTCCCCCGAGCGATTGCGCGAGTAGAGGGCCATCAGGACGTCGGCGGCGGCCTGGGTCGAGCCCAGATGCGCCGTCTCGGGCAGGCCGACGGGGAGCGGGACGCGGCTGCCGTCGCCGGTCGCGTTGAGGAATCCGCCCGCCGCCGCGATCGTGAGGTCGGTCGCCGGGTGTTTCGCGTAGGGACCGGTCTGGCCAAAGGGGGAGACCGAAACGTAGAGGAGCATCGGGTTGATCGCGGAGAGCGTGTCGTAGTCGAGGCCGAGTGCGGCCATGTCGCCAGGTGTCGAGGACTCGATCAGGATATCGGCGGTCTCCACGAGACGGAGAAAACGATTCCGATCCGACGCGTCTTCGAGGTCGAGAACGACGCTCCGTTTGCCGAGGCCGAATGCCCGCCAGAACTGAGACTGCTCTGGGTCACCGTCGGGTGCCTGGGGACGTGGTGCTGCTTCGTTCGGTTTCGTGAAGAAGGGCGGAGTGAAGCGCGCCTGGCACCCTCCCGGCGGCTCAATCTTGATCACTTCGGCGCCGAGATCGGCGAGCAGCCGGCCGGTCGCCTCCCCGAGTGGAGTGGAGAGGTCGAGGACACGGATCCCGTCGAGGGCGCGCGGCATATGGACTCGTCCCTACGCCGGTCGCAGCTCGTTTAGCTCGCGCGTATTGTCTCGCAGAATCCTGAGCTTCTGCGAGTCGTCGAAGCCGTCGAGCTCCTTGACGTAGTCGAGCGGGGTTGGCATGCCCTCGATGTGGGGCCAGTCCGAGCCGAAGATGACACGGTCGCTTCCCATATAACGCTCGACCTCGTAAACGTCGTCCTCCCAGAAGGGGTTGATCCAGACATGCTCCTTGAAGAGCAGACCCGGATCCTCCTTGTAGTAGTTCGCGATCGAGAGCCGGTCACGAGATTGCCCGAGCTTGCGAAAGAGGTCCGGCAGGAACTCGGCGCCGTTCTCGATCGAGGCGATGCGGACGCCCGGGTGGCGCTCGAAGAGCCTCTCGAAGGCACAGGTGATCAGAAAGTCGTAGGCGGCTCGCTCGATGTTGAAATGCTTGATGTTGGGCGACATCGTCGAAGAGGCGGCATCGGCGGTGAACCCGTCCTTCACGTAGCCATGGGTCTGGTAGCCGGAGTCGCCGGCATGGATCACGACGGAGATGCCGGCCTCGGAGGCGCGCGCCCAGAAGGGGTCGTGTCGCGGGTGCGAGGGCGAGAACGTGCCTTCGGGCGCGAAGATTGCGGACGGTCGCATGCAAACGACCCTCGCCCCCTGGCCGATGGCCCATTCCAGCTCTTCGCATGCGAAGTCGACGTCGCAGAGCGTGATATAGGGCGCGGCAAAGATCCGATTCTGATAGGCGACGCCCCAATCCTCGTCGAGCCAGCGGTTGAAGGCCCGGAAGAGCACCTTGATCGCTTCGGTGTCGTGTTTCAACAGCTCTTCGTAGAGCACGCCGAGCGTCGGAAAGAGCCACATGGCCTCGATGCCCTGGTCGTCCATCTTGGCGATGCGCGCGTCCGGGTTCATGTAGTAGTCGGGCAGCGGCTCCCGCTCCCGCAGCGCGGCCATCATATTCGTGCCGTCAGGGTTGCCGCGGAGGAAATCCGAGATCGCGCCGGGCATCGCAATGGGGTCCCAGGTCGGGTTCTTCACGGCATGAGCGAGCTTGCCGCCCACCACGTGGTGTTTGCGGCCGTTGATCTCCGCCCACTGGACGCAGCGCGCCTGCATGTTCTGAGGGACGTGCCGAGTGAAGGCATCCAGCGCCTCGTAATAATGGTTGTCGGCGTCGAAGGGCGTGTAGCCGAGTTCCTGGGCGACGGGGTTATCGGTCTTCATGGCAGGCTCCTGTGTCTCGCGGGCGCAGGCCGAGGCGGCTGCGTCGACGAACGATCGTTCGGGCGGGGGGATCTTAGCCGGTCGAGGCCGATGAGGGGACCCGATCCCTCTCGGGTCACGAAAAAACGCATACCCGGCGGGGCTTTCGGGCTTCGGGCGAACACCGCGGAGGTGTCCTCAGTCGGGATCGTTGGCGGGGAGGACGGGGGCGAGAGCGGAGAAGGGGAGGCCCACGAGCGAATCGACCGAGCGCAGGCCCAGTCGATCGACCAACCGTCCGATCGCCTGGCCCTCGACCGAGAGGTCGGAGCGGGCGCCGTTGGGGAATCGGAGCGTCAGCACGACGATCCCATCGCTGTCGTGAGCGACGTCGAAACCCACCGAGTCGACGATCGCCTCGCTGGGCGTTTTGGCCGGGTCAGCCACGGCCCGACTCCGGGCCCGTCGTGCTCAAGGGGCCGGGGGCTCGACGAAGACGATGTCGACGGGGGTCAGCACGATCGGCGGCGGGCGCATCGCCAGATGCAGGTTCCAGCTCTGGAGCGTGGCGACGTCGGCGTCGGCGACACGACCGGCGATCTCCTCCCAGCCCTCTCCGGGCTGCGGGTGGAGGAAGCGGCGGAGGGGGGCGGGGGCGTCTTCCGGGCTCATCGGCTCGCGCCCTCGACGATCGCGCCGCGGCGCGCCTGCGAGTAGCCGCTTTCGGCGCGGTAGACCGACTCTCCTCCGACGAGCACCTCTTTCATGCCCGTCGAACGACGTATGAAGCGGAAGCTCTCCCCGGCGTCTGGCAGGTCGAAGGCCATCTCCTCGGGGCCTCGGTCGAAGGTCTCCGGGTCGAAGATCGTGATGTCCGCCGCCTGGCCTGGGATCAAGCGCCCGCGCCCCTGAATGCCCCAGATCTCGGCGATGTCGGCGCTCAGCCGTTGGACGGCGCGTTCGAGCGACAGGGCTTTGCGCTCGCGTACGAAACGCGAGAAGAGATAGGAGGTATCGCCGTAGGTCGCGAAACGCTGGACGTGGGCGCCGCCGTCCCCGGCGCCGATCTGGATCTGGGGATGGTTCAGCGCGACCCCGATCTTGGCGTCGTCGTAATGGCCAAGGCCGCTGGCCGTGAAACGAGCCTTGAGATCCTCCTCGAGCGAGATGTCCATCATGACCTCGGCCGGGTGTAGTCCGCGCTCTTCGCCGATTTCGCCGAGCGTTCGGCCCACGTCTGCGTGAGCGGAACCGGTGGCGGCGGAGAGTCGGGTGCGGCTCAAGTGGAAATCGAGCGCGATCGGCATGCGGTCGGTCTCGGTCTCTCGTGCCAGGGTCTCCCGCGTCGCGGGGTCTCGGAAGGCCCCTTGGATGGCCTCGTGGCCCGAGAGCAACGTGCCCATCCACGTGGGCATCGCCGAGAAGACGGCGCTCACCTGGCTCATGTCGAAGGTCATGTCGAGCGGGCGCGTTTGCATCTGGGCCGTCACCCGAGCGCCCCGCGCGGCGTGTAGCTCGAGTCGCTCGACCGCGGCCTCGACCAGACCGGGGGTCGAGGCGCTCTCGAAGAGGGGCGAGAACGTGACGGAGATGCCGTGTCGTAGGGAGAGCTCCGCCATGATGTCGATGCGGGTCGCGAGCAGATCGGCTGCCCAGAACTCGGGTAGGAGCTGCAGCGGACGGTTGCGCTCCCCGAGTACGGCGCAGAGCGCATTGAGTTCCTCCATGGAGGCGAGGCGGCTCGGGACGGGGCGAAACTCGTGGTCGACGTCGGAGAAGCTCGTGCTCATGCCGAGCGCGCCACCGTCCAGACACTCCCGTAGCAGGTCGCAGAGCGCGCGGACCTCCTCGGGCGTCGATGCGCGGTCCCGGCTCTCATAGCCGAGTACCCAGAGGCGGAGCAGACTGTGCCCGGCCAGGGGGGCCACATTCACGCCCAGATCCCGCGTGATCGTCTCGTTGTACTCGGCCATCGACTCCCAGGTCCACTCGATGCCCGCGTCGAACGCGCTCTTGGGCATTTCCTCGATCTGCCGAAAGACGGCGCCGAGAAATTCGCGATGCTCGGCCCGCAGCGGCGCGAGCGAAAGAGAGCAGTTGCCGGGGATCACCGTGGTCACCCCATGCTCGAGGGAGGGCTGTGCCAATCCGTCCCAGGTCAGTTGGGCATCGTAGTGGGTATGCGGATCGATGAAGCCCGGTGCGACCGCATGGCCGCTCGCGTCGACGATGCGGCCGGCCTCGCCCAGATTGGGACCGACGGCGGCGATGCGCCCGTCGCGAACGCCAACGTCTCCGATGAAGCTGGGGGCTCCGGACCCGTCGCAGATGCGCCCCTGGCGGATGATGAGGTCGAACATGGTGGCTCCTCCAATTCTGAGTCCCGTCGATTATGCCCCATCCCGAGCGTGGCGGATGGAGCTTCTGGGGCGCTCGCCTGCGCCCCTGAATCGCGCGATGCTGGAGGGGGCCCACCCACGGGCCCAGGAGGAAGGTCCGATGGAGCCCCTGATCATCGACGTACGGTTGAACGAGTACACGCCGCGTGAACCCAATCCGAATATCCCCTTCTCGCCCTCGGAGATCGCCGAGGATGCCGCTGCTTGCACGCGTGCGGGTGCCTCGATCGTGCATTACCACGCACGCGATCCGGAGACGGGGGTCCCCTCGAGCGAGGTTGCCCTCTACGTCGAGACCGCGCGCCAGGTGCGTGCCTGCTGCGACGCTCTGATCATGCCGACCCTCGGTGCCAACACGGTCACGGACCTCGACGCGCGGATCGGGCATATCGAGGTGATGGGGCGCGACGACGCGACGCGGGCCGATCTCGCGCCGCTGGACCTGGCGAGCCTCTCGCTCGGGATGTGGCGTGAGGGGATGGCCGAGGTCGCGGGCGATGACCTCGTCTACTACAACCCGGTCGGCACGCTCAAGGCCCTCGCGTCTCGAGCGCAGGCGGCCGGCGCGCTGCCGATGGCAGCGATCTGGAACGTGGGGTCATTGCGCCTGATGGAGGCCCTCTGCGCCACAGGGGTCTTGCCCAGGACGATCTTCGCCGAGCTCTTCACCACCGAGGGCGGTTTGATCTCGGGACATCCCGGGACCCGGCGCGGCCTGCAGGCGTTGATCGACTTCGTCCCCACCTCCGTCGACTGTCTATGGGCCGCGGCCTGCTATGGCGCGAACGCGCTCGATCTCGCCGAGTGCGCCATCGAGCAGGGCGGGCACGTCGCCATTGGTCTCGGGGACTATGCCTATCCAGAACTCGGGGAGGGGCAGCCGACCAACGCCGAGGTCGTGGCTGCGGTGGTGGAGATCGCGGCGCGTCATCAGCGTCCGGTCGCGACACCGGCCCACACGCGGCAGCGCCTTTTCGCCGCTTGAAGGCCTGGCTCGGCGGCGGGCGGCCTGTCGAGCGCCCGGCGTCACTGTTAGCCTCCGCATTTCTCGGTCCTGGAGTCTCTCTGTCCGGCCCGACTCGAAAGGAGTGAATATGCCCGCGCCGCGCCCGCCGCAGCCCGAAACCCCCGCACCCGACGCCTTCGAGATCCATCGCGCCGAGGTCGCTGAGGGCCTGCGTCTCGCCTATCTGCGTGAGGGGGAGGGCGGTTATCCGCTCCTGCTGGTCCACGGCTATCCCGAGACGAAGCGCGTGTGGTGGCGGAATATCCGGCCGCTGGTGGAGGCGGGCTACGAGGTGATCGTTCCGGATCTGCGCGGCTATGGCGATTCGGACCTCTCCGAGAAGGACGAATACGACCTCGTTCTCTACTCGCGGGACGTATTCACTTTGATGCACGATGTCCTCGGCCATGAGCGATTCGGCGTGATCGGGGGCGATGTCGGGGGCGCGGTGATCGTCGACATGGCGAACCGTTTCCCGGACCACGTGGAGAAGATGATCTTCTTCAACACGGTCGCGCCGCTCGTCCCGGACGAGGCCGACTGGTACGCGGAGCAAGGCCTCTCGATGAACCCGCTCGAGGATGGTCCGAGCGGTGACTACCGCATTCGACAGGGTCGCGAACATGCCGCGCTCCGCGCGGAGCTAGACACACCCGCTCGCTGTCGCCAATGGGTACGCGACTTCTACGAGCACCGGCTGCTCGCCTCACCCTACTCCTTTGAAGAGGCGGATTACGACTTCATGACGGAGCCCTTCGGCGACCTGGAGCGCCTCGCCGCCGGCTGGGCGCCCTACCAGCTCCAATGGGGCCGACCGATGAGCGAGCCCCCCTTGATGGCGCAAAAGGTCGAGACGCCGACCCTGATTCTCTACGGACCGGACGATCAGGTCGTGCCCAAGGATTTTGCGAAGCGCTGCGAGATCGCCTTCAGTCACCGGACGGGCCCGCTCGTGGTGCCGGAGTGCGGCCATTTTCTGCAGTGGGAGCGTGCGGACGTCCTGAACGACGTGGCGCGTTTCTACTTCTCGGACTTACGCGACCGCGGCTGAGGCCGTTGGGGGATCGAATGAGCGAAGACCTCTCGACCGGAGAGCCGAACGCCGCTCCGGCCTCGGCGATCCGCACGGCCGTCGAGATCGCCATCCGCCTGGGGGCGATCGCGCTGCTGGTCGGTTGGTGCCTGTCGATCATCGCGCCTTTTCTGGGCATCGTGGTCTGGGCGCTGATCATCGCCATCGCCTCGGACGAGCCCTTCGAGTGGCTCTGCGCGCGGCTCGGCGGTCGGCGGGTGCTGGCGGCCCTTCTCAGCGTGGGGCTCGTGCTCCTGCTGCTTTTCGGACCGACGCTGCTCTTCTCGGAAACGCTCGTCTCCGGGGCCCAGCACTTCGCACACGAACTGCGGGACGGCAAGCTCCACGTGCCCCCGCCCAACGAGGTCGTGAAGGGCTGGCCCGTGGTGGGGCCTCGGGTCTACGACGGCTGGCTCGCGGCGAGCGAGAACCTCGGCCAATCCCTCGCTGGCCTCGCTCCCCAGCTGAGAGCGGTCAGTAGTGGGCTCCTCCAGGCGGCGGGAAGCGTGGGCGCCGGCATCCTGCAGCTGATCGGTTCCGTGTTGATCGCCGGGGTGATGCTGGTGCGCGCGGAGACGCGCAAGAACGCGATTCGGCGCTTCGGCCTGCGGATGGCTGGGCCCCGGCGCGGCGAGGAACTGGTGGAGGTCGCGAACGGCACGATCCGTGGCGTCGTGCAGGGGATCCTCGGCGTCGCGGCGATCCAGTCGTTACTGGCTGGAGCGGGCTTCCTCGTGGCGGGGATCCCCGCGGCGGGTCTCTGGGCTCTTCTTGTTCTCGTCTCCGCGGTCGTACAGCTCCCGATCTTCCTGGTGATGGTGCCGCCGGTCGTGATCGGCTTCTCTACGCTTCCCGGTGCGGGCACGGCGGCGCTGATCGTGTGGTGCCTGTTGATCGGGACGATCGACAACGTGCTCAAGCCGATCCTTTTCGGGCGAGACGTCAGCGTCCCCTCGCTCGTGATCTTCATGGGGGCGATCGGCGGCATGCTCACGATGGGCATCGTGGGGCTCTTCCTGGGCGCGGCTGTTCTCGCGCTCGGCTTCGAGCTCTTCATGGCGTGGCTCGAGGAGCCGGCGGCAGTTCCGGTCGAAGAGCCGCGCTGATTCCAGGCGGGTCGATCGATCCATCAGAGGAGCGAAGTCGCGCTAGGGCATCGCCTCGAGGGCGAGGCTCGGATCGACGTATTCGTAGCCGTGGGCCTGCGCGACATGCGGTTCGGTCACCTGTCCTCTGCAGACGTTCAAGCCGGAGCGAAGGTCGGCTTCGAAGTAGAGCGCGTCGTGCACGCCCCGGCCCGCGAGTCGGCGGACGAAGGGCAGCGTGGCGTGGTTGAGGGCGTAGGTCGACGTCTTCGGCACGGCCCCGGGCATATTCGCGACGCAGTAGTGAACGACGCCGTCGACTTGATAGGTCGGGTCGGCGTGGGTCGTTGGTCTGGAGGTCTCGAAGCATCCACCCTGGTCGATGGCGACGTCGACGAGGACCGAACCCCGTCGCATCTCGGCGACATGCTGGGCGCGCACGAGTCGAGGGGCGGTGGCTCCGGGGATCAGCACGGCGCCGATCACGAGGTCCGCGTCGAGCACGAACCGCTCGATGGAGTCGACCGTCGAGTAGGACGTCTTCAGGGCGGTTCCATATCGAGCCGACAGCGCGCCGAGACGCTCGACATCCCGATCCAGGACGGTCACATCCGCGCCCAGCCCGAGGGCCATCTGGATCGCGTTGGTCCCGACGACCCCGCCTCCGAGGACGGCCACCTTGGCGGGGGGCACGCCCGGGACGCCACCAAGCAGTAGCCCGGCCCCGCCCCGGACCGCCTCCAGGCTCGCGGCCCCCGCCTGGACGGATAGACGCCCGGCCACCTGGGACATGGGAGTGAGCAGGGGGCGATCGCCCGCGTCGCCGGTCACGGTCTCATAAGCAATGCATGTGGCGCCGCTCTCGACGAGGGCCCGGGTCTGGGTTGGGTCTGGCGCAAGGTGGAGATAGGCGAAAAGAACGTGCTCGGGTTTCAGTAGAGCGCATTCGGCCGGTTGGGGCTCCTTGACTTTCACGATGAGCATGGCGGCGTCGAAGAGGGAAGGCGCGTCGGGGAGGATCTCAGCGCCAGCACGGAGATATTCCGCGTCGCCCGCGCCTGCACCTTCTCCGGCCCCGGTCTGGACGAACACGGTATGACCGTCCCCGCATAGCTCCCGAACGCTGGCGGGCGTGAGACCGACCCGCATTTCCGCGCTCTTGCGTTCCTTGGGGATGCCGATGCGCATGCTCACGGGTCTCCGATGGGCTCTCGTCTTCTATCGAGACTCATCGTCGGATCGGCGGGGTCTCTGTATCGCGTGGACCTTGGGTGTTGGCTCTTGCGTGTGGCCTACGGGCAAAGGGGGTCCCCGGGGCGTTGGCTGGGCGCAATCCGGGGCCGATGCCCTCGCTCGCCGTGGGAGAAACACGCTGCGTGCCTCGTCCCGGAGCGCCGGCTTCCCGTCGTCTCGAAAGTCATCACGAAACGTCTTTTATCGCTCCGGAATCGCGCGCGATGAAATTGCCCTGAGAACCCCCCGGTCGCTCGATTGCTTTTGAAAACGAACGGAGAGTTTTTCGAAGCCCCTTCTGTCTCACGCTTCGGCCGCTAGACTTCTGCGCCCGCGGGCGCTGATGTTATGTCGGTACGACCCGCCCATGAGGAGTTCCTGAATTGAATACGACGAATCCGATGCGCCGCCCTTGGCAGGTCGGCGCCCTGGTTGCAACCGTTCTGCTGGGCGCTTGTGCCAAGAACCCAATCCCCTACAAACAACCGATCGATGTCACGCCTCCGAGCGGCGAGATTGCCGTGAGCCAGGCCGTGACGATTTTCGACGCGTCCGGGTCGCATGCCGAACTCTTTCCCGACGGCAAGGCCACCTTCGAGTCGGTCGTGGCCTCCATGCCGGATGGGACGTATGAGGCGGCGCAGATTCAGTTCGGGGGAGCCGATCGAGCCTCGACCGGTCTTGCGGGCTTCGACCGAGGGAGCTTGGCGACCGCGGCTCGGAACGCTGCATTCCTGGAAGGCTCTTCGCCGCTCTACTCGATCTTCGAGGAAGATCTGGTCGAGGTCATTCGAGACGGTTCGGGCCGTGCCGCGGTGGTCGTGATCAGCGACGGTCTCGCGACCGATTACGCGGGTCGGGGCGGAGTGCAGGAGCGCACGTTATTGGCCGCACGCGAGGTCATGGAAGCGCGCGGGGGAGAGGTCTGCTTCCACACGGTCCAGTCCGGGACCGTCGACGAGGGAGGAGCTTTTTTGCGGGAGCTCTCGGAGGTCACCGACTGTGGCAGCTTCCGGACTGCGTCGAGTCTGGGCAGCGCCGCTGCGCTCGAAGAGTTCTCTCGCACGGTCTACCTCTCTGACGGATCCATGATGCAGGAGACCGTCGTCGCTTTGGAAATTCCGGACACGGATGGCGATGGGATCGTCGACCCCGACGACGCCTGTCCGAATACGCTGCGGCGTGCGCGTGTCGATGGACGGGGCTGTTGGACGCTGCGGGGTCTCCGCTTCGCGGTCAACGGTGCGGCGATCGAGTCGGGATTCGAAGCGGGTCTTCGAGAGGACGTGGACGTTCTACAGGCGAATGAAGACGTCCGCATTCGGATCGACGGCTACACCGATTCGGATGGTGCGGCGGCTTATAATCAAAGCCTCTCGGAACGACGTGCTCAGAGCGTGCGGGATTACCTCGTCGCTGCAGGAGTCTCCGGCGACCGATTGACGATCAAGGGCTTCGGTGAGTCCAACCCCATCGCGCCCAACGATTCGGCCTCGAATAAGCGCCTCAATCGACGGGTCGAGCTCACGATCGTCGACTGAAGCCAATCGCGCGAGGAAATCGTGGCGAATTCGAAGGGCCCGAGCGCGTCGTCGCGCTCGGGCCCTTTTGCGTGGCGCTTCCGGTTCTGTGGCTGCTCGGACGATCCCCCCCGCAGAACCCGATGGCTGCCTTGGAGCGGGCTCATCCCAAATGTCGCTCGAGGCGGCTCCGTTTCGCGCCGATCGAGTTGCTCCGCTGTTCCGCTCCCCGGGACGCCGTGCATCCGAGCCGTGAGAGCGGCTCTGTCGGGGGAGGACGCGTGCGGGTAAGCTTCGGCCTCCCCGTCCCCACCCCGATCCGCTGCTTTCGATTCCTGCGATCCCTCGTGACCTTTCTGGGAGGCGAGATGCCGACCCTTCGCCGCCGCACCGATCTGGAACGCCGCCCGTGGGCCGCCTGCGTTCTGGGAGCGAGTCTGGCGCGTGCTTTCGTGTGGGGGCTCTGGGTGGGGTGGGTGCTGCTGGTCGACGCAGCGGCGGCCGAAGAGCCGCCGCGTCCGCGAATCGAGATTGGTTGGACGGCGGCGGCGCCTGCGATCGACGGTCGCTTGGAAGAAGGCGAGTGGACGGCCGCGGCCCACGTCGATGGTCTCACTCAGGCCTTGCCGGACCCGGGCGTGCCTGCGACCCAGCGGACCGAAGTCTGGATCATGACGGACGAGGACCATCTCTACATCGCGGCGCGGCTCTGGGATACCGATCCATCGGAGATCGTGGCGAGCGCCATGCAGCGCGACGGGAACACCCGCCGGGACGACCGGTTCGGCTTCACGATCGATCCCTTCCTGGATCGCCAGAATGGATATTTCTTTCAAGTGAACCCGAACGGGGTGCGTACCGATTTCCTGCTCGAGGGGGGCCAGGGGGAGAGGAGCTGGGATGGACGCTGGTACGCGAAGGCCTCCGTCGATGCCGAGGGCTGGACGGTCGAGATCGCCTTGCCCTACGCGACGATCAGCTTCGATCCGGAGGGCGACGTGTGGGGCTTCAACATGGCGCGGGGGATCCGCCGCCGTGACGAAATCGATCGCTGGTCCGATCCGGTCCGAGAGCGGTTTCTGACCGCGATGGGCCGCGCTGGGGATCTGGTCGGGATGAAGGGGATCCGACTGGGGGTTGGGCTTCGAGCAATCCCCTCGACGACGCTCCGTCGTGTCGACGACGCGAACCCCCCGCCCCCGGAGCAGGACGATGGCGAGCGCCACTACACGCGCCTCGATCCGAGCTTCGATGCTTTTTATAAAGTGACCCCCTCGGTCACGACGGCACTCACCGTGAACACGGATTTCGGGGAGACGGAGGTCGACGAGAGACGCGTCAACTTGTCCCGGTTTGCTCTCTTCTTCCCGGAGAAGCGCGACTTTTTTCTGCAAGACGCGTTGATCTTCGGGTTTGGGGATCTGAACGAGAACGGCCGTCCGTTTTTTTCGCGCCGAATCGGCCTCGATGAAGCGGGAGAGCCCGTCGGAATCCTGGCGGGGGGGAAAGTGACGGGTCGGATCGGCGACGTGAAGATCGGTGTACTCGACGTCGTGCTCGACGAACGCGACCGCGTGGATCAGACGAACCTGCTGGTCGCTCGAGTCGCGCGAAACCTGGGTGAGTCGACGCTCGGCGCGATCGTCACCAATGGGGACCCAGACGGAAACGGGGACAATACGCTCGGGGGCCTCGACTTCATCTACCGAAACTCGGATTTCCGCGGCGGTAAGACCTTGCGGGCCAGTGCATGGGGACAGGCGACCTACAACGATCCTGATAAGAGCCCCGGCGAAGAACTCGATGCGACTCGAGGCATGGGGTACGCCTTCGGAGGCAAGGTCGAATACCCGAACGACGAACATAATTGGCGGCTCGTGGCGGGAGTCTTCGATGACGACTTCGATCCGGCACTCGGCTTCGTGAACCGCGTTGGAATCCGCGAGTACCGCGGCCATTATCGGCGGCGTTGGCGTCCATCGATCGCCGGGATCCAAACGGTCGACAGCCGGGTTTCCGGACTCGTCGTCACGGAGCAGGGCCGGAGCGTGGAATCGGCCGGCTTCGTCTGGCGCGCGATCGACGTGAAATCGCCGATCGACGACGGGATTCGCCTCGAATATGAGCATCGTTATGAGGCGGTCGACGTGCCCTTCTCGAATTTTTCGGTCCCGTTCGGCCGGTATCACTTCGACCGGATCGGCATTCGGATCGAGACGAGCGCCAACCGTCCTCTCAGCGGTGCCTACCGTGTCGACTACGGCACCTTTTACGACGGGAACCGCCTTCGTGCGAGCGCGGATCTCGATCTCCGCATCACGAAGCACGTGCAGGTCGGGGTCGACTACATCTACGACAACCTGCGATTACCCGGTGGCGACGAGAATATCCACCTCCTACGAGCTCGGTTGAGCCTGCTCTTTACTCCGGACGTGTCGTGGGTGACGTTGCTCCAATACGACAACGTGTCGGACGCGATCGGTGTGAATAGCCGCTTCCGTTGGATCATCGAGGATGGTCGAGAAGTCTTCCTGGTGTTGAATCAGGGTTTCGAGACCCGCGATGAGATCCGTCCCGCCCGAACGGCCCCGCTCGCCAAGCTGAAGTGGACTTTCCGCTTCTGAAGGCAGCCGCGCGGCTTAGCCCAGGGGGTCTCCGAGCCAGACCTCGGGGCTCGTTTCGAAGCTTTGCTCGCCGCTCGTGAGGAAGACGATTCCCTCGCTCAGAGTGAGCGACCAGCGGAGCTGCCGGTCCATCGATCCGGCGAGGTCTGCAATGAAGGACTCGGCGATTCGAGCGACCGAGACGTTGGAGGGGAACTGGTTCGCGTCGAGCTGGCTCGCGCGCCAGCGATCGCTCCCTTCGCCGAAGACGAAGAGGCTGAGCCGTGCCGACTGCCGAGCGGCCTTGATGAGCCGTTTTGCGTCGGGCTGGCCGACCTCGATCCACTGTCTCGGGCGACCATCGCCCTCTCGGCTCCATAGGTCCGGCTCGTCCTTGGCCGAAACGCCTCGGCCAAACTCAAGGCCCTCCTCGAAACGCAGGCAGTAGGCGAGCGCTCGCACGAGAGCCCGCTCGTGGGTCTCGGAGGGGTGTCGCGCGAGGGTGAGCGTTGGGGACGCGTAGACGTCCCGATCGATGAGAGAGAGCTCGAGCTGAGCCCGGTAGATCGTCGCGCCACGTGCCATTTCGGGAGCGTGGCGTACTCAGAGTCCGGCGGTCAAGCTTGAGGCGAGACAATCGAGCTTGATAGGCTGACCCTGAACGAATTTCGAATGAGGAGCAAAATGCGAAAGAAATTCGCCTGGGGCAGTCTGAGCCTGATTTTTCTCGGGAGCGCGGGGGTTGCCGGATCAGCGGATGACTCTCTCGGGGTTGCCGAGCGTCTCGCGGGCGCGATCCGCTTCGAGACGGTGAGCTACGAAGATCCCGAGAATTTCCGCCCTGAGCCCTTCGACGCGCTCGAGGCCTACCTGCGTGATGTGTATCCGTTGACCTTCTCGCGCCTGTCCCTCGAAAAGGTGAATGACCATACGCTTCTCTTCGAGTGGACGGGGAGCGATGAGACGCTGCCGCCGGCGCTCTTCATGGCCCATACCGACGTGGTCCCCGTTTCCGCGGAGGCCGCCGAAAATTGGACCTCGCCTCCCTTTGGCGGTGTGATTCGCGACGGCTACGTATGGGGGCGGGGCGCCCTCGACGCCAAGACAGGTGTGATCTTGTGGCTCGAGGGAGTCGAGGCTCTGCTCGAGGAGGGGCTGGTTCCGCGCCGCACTCTCTACTTCTCCTTTGGCCACGACGAGGAGATCGGCGGTGATCGGGGCGCCGTCGAGGTGGCCCGGCGCTTCTCGGAGCGCGGCATCCGGCTCGACTTCCTCTTCGACGAAGGGGGGATGATCTTCGACGGCCATCCCCTGTTGCCGGATCAGGTCGTTGCGAACGTCGTGACGGCGGAGAAGGCCTACTACACGGTCGAACTCACGGCGAGAGGAGTCAGCGGACATTCTTCGATGCCACCCGCGCATACCGCGATCGGGAAGCTCGCGCGCGCGATTCGGAGGGTGGAGGACCACCCGATGCCGACGCGGCTTTCGTTGCCGGTCCGAGAGATGCTCGAGGTGGCGGCGCCCTACCTGCCTTTCTCTCAGGCTCTCGCGATTCGTAACCTCTGGTTGATGGGAGGGGCGGTTCAGAGGAACTTCCTGAAAACCGACCTCGAGGCGGCCCTGGTTCGGACGACGTTCGCGGTCACGATGGTGTCTGGTGGTGTGAAGGAGAACGTCATTCCAGAGCATGCACAGGCGACGATCAACGTGCGGATCCTCCCGGGTGACATGCCGGATGAGGTCTTGTCGCATCTCTCGCGTGTGATCGACGATCCTGAGATCGAGATCGTGGGTCGAGGTTGGGGCGAGGCCGCGCCCGCCGCCTCGGCGAAAGGGAGTGCGTTCCGACTCGCCTCGGCGGCGGTCCACGAGGTGCTCCCCGAAGCCGTGATCTTGCCCGGTCTCGTGCCCGGAGCGACGGACTCGCGCCACTTTGCGGCGGTCGCAGACCAGATTCTGCGCTTCATTCCAATGCGACTGTCGATGGGGCTGACGTCGGGTGCGCACGGCCGTGACGAGC
>Ga0315331_10000644_pt1 | contig 24592 bp, 26 predicted proteins | sample M160m34915metaG_FD_203456 | JGI IMG/M metagenome (GOLD analysis project Ga0315331, IMG submission 203456) | Ammonia-oxidizing marine archaeal communities from Monterey Bay, California, United States - M1 60m 34915 | ecosystem: Environmental > Aquatic > Marine > Intertidal zone | place: USA...
TCGCGAGCCGACAGCAACGACTGATGCAGAATATAACATAGGGCGAGCCTATGTCGTGTTTGTTTCAGGCGATGGCACCACGCCGGTACGCAATCTTGGAACGCTCGATGCAAGCGAAGGCTTTGCTCTGGGCGGTATCGCAGCTGGTGATCGGACTAGCGCGATGTCGCCGGCATAGGCGGCGTTAATGATGATGGATATGACGACATCGCAATCGGTGCGGACAGAACCGACAGCCAAGGTCGCACGGATAGCGGATCAGTATTCGTTATGTCCGAAAGTGCTGCATCCGCTTCTACGATAGAAGGCGATGCGGGCGATAGTCTTCTCACAGGCACTGGCGCTGACAATTTGATTGTTGCTAGTAAGGGTAATAATCAAATCCGATCTGGCAACGGCGCTCATGGGGGCCGTGACAACAATATTCTTTGCGGTCAAGCGGGCGACGACCGATTATTCGGTGAAGTTGGCGACGATGTTCTCATCGGCAGCTTGGGCAATGACCTTCTGCGTGGCGGCAAACGCGCTGATAAGCTCGCGAATGGAACGGGCGCTGACTTTGCGTTCGGTGAAGAAGGAAATGACATATTCTTCGCTGCACCCGATGAACTTGGTACTGGTGATCGCCTATTCGACGGCCTTGTTCAGGTAGATATCCTAGTGCGGACAGCGCCGGGAACAGTCGATCTGACATGATTAGATATGTTTACAGGCATCGAGCGCATTAAAACGAGTTCTGCGGGAAACACGGTCACTGGCGCTGACAGCATGCAACTGACTACATGGTGCTGCCAATCCGGCACGGACGATCTGATTGGCGGCAATGGCCGCGATCTTATGCGCGGCAACGGTGGTGATGACAACCTCTCTGGCGGTCTGGGCAATGACGTGCTGGATGGCGACGATGGCCGGGACGCATTAACGAGCGGCGCTGGCCGGGGCATCTTCGTCTTCGGCGTTGGCGAAGGCGTCGACACCGCTTTAGATTTTGAGAACGGGCGGGACCGGATTGATCCCCAAGCGTTCAATTTCTCAAATTTCGCTGGCGTACAAATTAAGGTCGCAACCGTGAACGGAGAAACAGCCTTTACCGCAACCGGCTCCCGCTTATTCCTGATCAGCGAGTTGGATTCAGGAAATCTTATTCTCTAGGAAACAGCGCTAGCCAACCCAATCAACCCAAAATCTCGACCGCTATCCGCCATCAATTGCATGCCGATGGGCAGGCCGCACTGCGTCTCGCCCCTTGGTAAGCTAAGGGCGGGACAGCCGGCGAAGTTGGCAGGGGCGCAGAAATCGGCTTGGGTTACGGGGTGCTCTCCGGCGAATGGGAATGGAGGCATGGGCGTTGTCGGGAGGGCGATGATGTCCGCCTCAATGAAGCTTTTGCGCACGAGACGGCGCACTTCGCGGACCTGGCGTTCGGCCTTGACGAGCTTTGCGGCAGGGGCCGTGCGTCCGAAATTCAGCATATCGCGAAGATCATCTGAGAAGCGCTCAGGGCGATTATCCAGTTCAGCCGCAAGCGCGAAGCCTGCTTCCGCTTCCGATATTAGGAGCCCGGCACGGCGCGCTGGACTGGCCGCAAAGCCATCCCAATCAAGCTCTACGATCTTGGCACCTCTCACATGTAGGTCTTCCAAGAAGGCTTCATAGGCATCCCGAACATCTGCATGAATCTCTGCCTGATTGATTTGGCGGATGTGGCCAATTGTCAAATTAGCTGGGTCAAAGAGTGTGCGGTCCAGCGTGATCCGTTCTGAATCCGGCGATGCCGCGTCATATCCAATCAACGCCTTCAAAAGGACCGCCAAATCCTCCGGCGTTTTCGTAAGCGGCCCAACATGATCCAGCGTCCAGGCCAGTGGTGCGACGCCGCGCGTGCTGACGAGGCCATATGTGGGTTTGATGCCATAGCAGCCGCAATACGCCGCCGGTACACGCACGGAGCCCATTGTGTCTGAACCTAGTGTCGCTGCGGCAAGCTCCGCCGCGACAGCAGCACCTGATCCACCAGAGGAGCCGCCCGGCGTCCAGCCCTGCCGGTGTGGGTTTTGCGCCCGGCCCCAATGGGGATTGTCTGTCGTAGCACCAAGCGCCGCCTCATGCATATTCAGCTTTCCGAGGATAACGGCACCCGCTGCCTTGAGCCTGGCGGAGACGGCTGCATCCGCGGCAGCAATTGGACCAAAAGCGCAGCCATTTGTAGTAGCCACACCAGCCAGATCGATATTGTCTTTAATAGCCACTGGTGCGCCATCCAAAGGACCCAGCACAGTGCCTGCCCCCCATCGTTCTGCGGAGGCTTCAGCTGCAGCTGCTGCGCTGTCGGCAAGGACGGCTATATAAGCATTCAACGCGGGGTTTCGCGCTTCAATAGTCTCTAAATAGGCTGCAGTCACGTCTCTCGGGTCCAACGCGCCGGCGCGATAGCCAGCGGCCAATTCAGTAAGCGTAAGCGAGGTTAGGCCAGGCATTACGCGCGCTCGTCGATCAGACGTATCGGCTTCTGGCGACTTTCAACCTGTGTAGCCGATGCAGTAGCGCCAGGTATCGCGAGTTCCACGAACACTTCAACGCCCAGCCCGCGCTTCAGAAGTCCTGAAAGGTCCGGTTGCAGGGCTAATCCCTGCTCCCGCACTTCGATGACAACGGTTAGTTCATCCCGCGCGCCGTCACGGGTCAGACGGCAGTAATATTCGCCGGTTGTCGCAGGGTGGGGATCAAGCATGGCACCGATAGCAGTTGGGTACACATTGATGCCGCGCAACTTTACCATATTGTCGCTGCGGCCCTGGAAACCAGGTATCCGCCTGAAGTTAATGCCGGATGCCGGGTCCGACGGCAGGACTGTCGATACATCCTTCGTATCAAAACGAACGATAGGGTAAACGCCGGTTTTGAACAAGCACGTGGCACACATATCGCCCGCATGTCCGTCGGGCAAAACGGCACCGGTTTCGGCATCTAGAATTTCCAGAATCTGCGCATCTTCCCATATGTAAAGACCGTTCTGGCTAGGGCCTTCAGCTGCGATCACACCTGTATCGCCCACACCATACCAGTCATAGACGGCAGCACCGCCCCAAGCGTCAGAAATTGCCTGTTTATCCTCCTGGCCGATATGGCCGGAGATCATGCGGAGTGGGATGTCGACGCCAGGTTTCAAGCCAGCCTCAACAACAGCCTCCGCCAGCCGTTTGATATAGTCCGCGAAGCCAACGATAGCGGTGGCACCATAGCGCTGCATTGCTTCGACCTGCTGGACCGTCGGTGTATCGCGACCAGTGCCTGCGGGCACGTACATGGCTTCCGTGAAATGCGCCACGGCCTCACGCACGTAATGGCCGCCATTGACCATGCCGTAGCCATAAACAGAGTGCACAACATCCCCCTGTCGCATGCCTTGCAGCAGGTAGCCGCGCGCGAGCAAAGCATTCTGAACTTCCCGGTCAAACGGTCCGAAAAACAAGGGCTGCGGCGTGCCAGTTGTACCGCTTGTCGTGTGGAATACAGCGTGGGGGAATTCATCGTCGCGGCCATGGTAATCGCCAAACGGCGGATAAGCATCGACGCTTTCCATCAGGTCCGTTTTGGAAAAGCTTGGTAGTTTCGCCAAGTCATCCAGGCCTTTAATATCCCCGGTTTCAATCCCAGCGGCAGACCAGCGGCGCTTATAGAACGGCACCTGCCACGCCCGCTGCATCACGGCTTCAAAGCGTTCTTCCTGAAGCGCCCGCAACATGTCACGAGACAGCTTGGCGGGACCATCTAAGAAAGCATCGCCAACGGGATACTCGGCCGCAATGCGGGCGGGATCAGCTTCCTGGAAATAGCGACTAACCATTAAACTTTGCCCCCATTGGCCATGCAAAGGTCAATGAGTGTGCGGACATTCTTTACGCTTTCGATGTCGTCAATAGCAGCGATCAGAGCTTCGCCCTGCGCCGCTGGAACAGCAGGGTTTGCAGAAGCAAAATTCTTACGAAACTTAGTCAGATGCGCATCATGGGTCATTGGATTTGCAGGCGCGCCATACACCTTGTCCAAACCGATCTCCAAATACTGGCCGTCCCGCAGGATGATAGCGATTTTCAATGGTGCCAGGGCATTGGGGTCTGGGTTATCGTCAATATTGATATTGACCTTGGATGCGAGCGCAAGTCGCTGGGTATCCTGCAGCGCATCAGGCTTGAAATCTTCAACGCCTACACCGTCTCCCAAAATTGCGCTAGCGACTACATATTGGCCCGAAAGCCGCGCATAGCCAGGCGTCATGCCCGCCTTTGATGGGCGACCTATCAGACGATGCGTCAAGCTCGGCACGTGGCCGTCTACTTGCACCACATCCCGCGCATCGAAGCCATGTTTCTGCTTAAGCTGCAGTGCGCCATCAACTAATCCATGGGTTGCTCGACCAGATGGGAACGGCTTATGAGCGACTTCGGTGATCCGCCAGGTTCGGCCCAGCGTTTCAGCAACCGCCCCCACATCATGCTCGCCTTCAAATAGGGCAAAGTAGCCGAACGGGCCTTCCAGAATATTCTTTGGGCCATCCGCACCATGGGCTGCCATTTCGGCCGCGACAATCGCATTCCGCGCATTAAATCCAACCTGCATCGCGAGCAGCATTGATCCTTCCGTATGCGCCTGCATAGTGCCACCCATCTGGGCGTATGCGGTGCTCATCGAATTCACAATGCCATCTGTATCCATACCCTTCATCCGCGCCAAGGCTGCCGCAGCGCCGAATCCGCCTGCCGTTGATGGCCGGAAAAACTTAAGCGGTGCATTGGAAGCGACTCCAAGCCCGGCAGCGATATCCACGCCAGCGATCAGCGCCGTTAGCAGCGCCTTGCCAGAGACTTCGCCTTCGAAATACCCATCTGAATCCGCGGCTGAAAGCATCGCGCCAAGCAGGACCGCCATTGGGTGAACGACGGCGGGCTCATGCACGCAGTCGAATTCCGAATTATGAATCTGGAACGCGTTCGCGAGTGCAGCGGACGGCAGGGCCAACTTCCGCCCACTGGCAAGCACACGGGCAGAACCCCTTGCGGTATCTACGCCAAACGCAGCCTGGCTAGACCAAAGCTCATCCACCCAAGGAGCCGCAGAGCCCACAACACCAACGCCCATGGAGTCGAGCAGGAATGTTTTGCCCGCTTTAATCGCTTCGTCCGGGATGTCTGCGTATTTCAGGGAGGCCGCATGGTCTGCGAAGGCCCATACGGCGTCTTTTTCGGCGCTCATGGCGAAAATCCTTAGCTTTTGTGTTGGACCCAGTGGTCACGAATGTCCTTGCGAGCCGCAATCCAAACGTCATCGTGGCGCTTCACGTGTTCAAGAAACGCATCAAACGCACCAATCCGCCCAGGACGGCCAATGATGCGGAGATGCACCCCGAGCGACATCATCTTCGGGTCACCCGCTTTGCCTTCCTCATACAGCCAATCAAAGCTGTCGATGGCATATTTCAGCCAGTTTTCAGGCGTATAAGCGGGGTCCGTCCACATCTTCATATCATTGGAGTCAAGCGCATAGGGCATGATCACCATGGAGCCATCTTCAGTCGTGTCCCAGAACGGCAGGTCGTCTGAATAATCATCCATATGATATGTGTAGCCTTCCTCAATCAGAAGGCGGCGGGTGTTTGGTGTCAGGAGATAGCGGGACAGCCAGCCGCAGGGCCGCTGGCCTGTTGTCCGTTCAATGGATTGAACGGCGGCGCGGATAAATTCGCGCTCCTTCTCCTCATTCATATGGAACTGGTGCACCCAGCGATATCCGTGTGCGCAGACCTCGTGGCCACCAGCAACAATCTGATGCGTAAGTTCCGGCGCGCGTTCCAAAGCGACGGCGGCGGCGGTGAATGTTGACGTGATATCATGTTTTTTCAGCAGCGCCATTACGCGAGGCGCGCCTGCTTTGATACCGTATTGGTAATTGCTCTCATTGCCATAATTCCGCATGGCCTTCTTAAGCGTGATGCCCAGTTCGTCAACGGGCTCCGGGCCGCGATCGCCATCGGCAATAGTCGCCTCGGCCCCCTCCTCAACGTTCACGACTATGGATAAGGCGAGCTTGGCGTTATTCGGCCAAATAGACATAGCTACCGATACTCCGGGAGTGCAAAAATACCGCTAAGAGAATGACCGTTGTAGCGGCGTGGATCAAGCGTCCATATCGCGTGGCATGATGGCACCGCGCACGCCAATTACCTGATAAGCCAGCCCAGCGCCTGCCTGCGCCGCTTCTTCCGGTGCCTCGTCTCGCATGCGTGCAATCAAGTATGCAGCATTGAAGGAATCGCCCGCTGCCGTTGTATCGATGGGCTCAGGGTGCGGGCTATTTTCGATAACCGTAGCACCATCTTCCATGGCGACCAGAACGCTGCCGCCAGCATTCTTCACAGCAACCTCTTCAACCCCGGCCATTAGCATGCGGGCAGCGGTGTCCTCAGGTTCCTGATCTCCATAGAGCGCCTGCTCGTCCTCGAAGCTTGGCAATGCGATATCGGCCCAGCTCAGCGCCACTTCGAATGCGGCGCGTGCTTCTTCCGGGTCTTCCCATAATTGCGGGCGGTAATTGGTATCGAACACGATTCGCGCGCCATTATACCGCGCTTGGCGAAGTGTTTCGAAGAGACGGAGGCGGCCTTCAATCGTTAGAACACCAAGCGTAATGCCCGTGAAATACAGCCAGTCATACGTCGTCAGCCGGTCCATCAGGACGCGGCCAGCGCCGCCATCAAACATCTCTTTGGCGGGGGCGGCACTGCGCCAATAATGAAACATGCGCTCCCCAGCCTTGTCCGTCCGAATCATATAAAGCCCAGGTAAACGGCCCTCCTGGCGCCATACGAGTTCCGTGCCAATGCCTTCCGCCCGCCAGCCATCCATCATCTCATCGCTATAGGGATCATCCCCGATGGCTGTCGCATAATCGACCTGAATGCCGCGCGCCTCGCCCAGCCGCGCCATATAGACGGCGGTGTTCAGCGTATCGCCCCCGTAACCACGGCCCATATCGTTTGGGCTGCGATCCGTAAGCTCAATCATACATTCCCCGATTGCTGCGATCCGCATGGCGGCATAGTCCTTTGTTTCCCGTCTCAGAATAAGCGATACACGAGCATCTAAGATCCAGCAAAAGGGAAACGCCATGCCGGTTCCATTTAAAATGCCCGAAGGCGCGCCACCAATCATCCCCGTTGTAGTGATTGACGAGGCTGACAAAGGCCCTGACCTCGCTCGCGCACTGCTGCAAGGTGGCATCCAAGCGATTGAGGTAACGTTGCGCACAACAGCTGCAGCCGAGGCCATCGCTCTGATCGCGAAAGAAGTTCCAGAGATTTGTTTGGGTGCAGGCACCGTTATCACGCCGAATGACGTGCAGCGGGTACGTGCTGCAGGCGTCGATTTCATAGTGAGCCCTGGTTGCACGCCGCGTCTTCACCAAGCCGCCGAAGCATCAGGCTTGCCATTCCTTGCCGGAGCTGTAACAGCCAGCGAAGCAATGGCGATGCAGGAGCTTGGCTATACGCGTCTCAAGTATTTCCCAGCTGACGCTAATGGCGGGGCTGCGGGCTTGAAAGGCCTATGCGGACCGCTACCCGGCCTCAGCTTCTGCCCAACAGGCGGAGTTGGTGGCAAGAACGCAGCTGAATATCTGGCCGCGCCGAACTGCTTCGCCGTTGGTGGCTCCTGGGTGGCACCTGCAGACGCCATCCGTTCAGGCGATTGGAAACGCATCGAAGATTTAGCGCGGAAAGCCTCAAACCTTGTCTAAAATTCCAGGTGCGCCAGATATTGTTTTAGAATCTAAAGGAGCAACCGACGTGTTGTATGAACTCCGCTGCGCCGCAATAGCCGGCATCATGGCCTGCGCCGCAGTTATCAACCCAGGCCCCGCGGGTGCCGCCACTGGCCAATCCGCCCACGAATTCGCCTTTACGTCAATTGAGGGCAAGCCGCTTTCGATGGAGCAATTCGCGGGCAAAGTTGTTCTGGTTGTGAACACTGCAAGCCGTTGCGGGTTCACCCCCCAATATAAGGGCCTGCAGACGCTTTGGGAAATTTATCGAGATCAAGGCCTTGTCATCCTAGGGGTGCCATCTGGCGACTTTGGCAACCAGGAGCTGTCCAGTTCCGGCAAGATCAAGGAATTCTGTGAGGTTAACTTCGCCATCGACTTCCCACTGACAGAGAGAACTGAAGTGTCTGGCGGCAGTGCACATCCATTCTATGTTTGGGCAAGCAGAGAATTAGGTGCTGCTGCCAAGCCACGCTGGAACTTCCACAAGTATCTCGTTGGCAAAGACGGCCGCTTGATCACCTGGTTCTCAACGACGACCGGCCCATCATCCGAACGAGTGCAAACTGCGATTGAAGCGGCACTGACAGAATAGGCTATCGGCATTCAGAGGCTTGTCTAGTCCGCGGTCGTTCCTCCTCTCCCGCCTATGGAGGGCGTGAGGACCTTAACTTAGGCTTCCTCTTATAGAACCCTCTCCACCCATAAGGAGGCAGTTTGCGTGCAAGAAAGAGACTCAACCATAGCTAAGGGCCTCACTATCCCGTTAACATGACCTAACCTCGCAAACTACCGCCCGTCACCTTTTCTACCGCAACCACGATTTTGGCAGAAAGCGCGTCAATCTCTGCGTCCGTTAGTGTCGCATCTTTTGGCTGGAAGGTGACTGCGATGGCGAGAGATTTCTTGCCCTCATCAACGCCTTGACCCTGATAGGCATCAAACGCCTTCACGTCCGTTATCATATTTTTGTCGGACAGGCGTGCAGCGCGGACGGCGTTTTCAGCAGGGATATCCGCATCGACCAAGAACGCAAAGTCCCGTTCAACCGGAAGCAGTGCGTCAAGCTTCAAGAAGCTCCTGGTCTTGCTGCTCGCTTTGCGTTTGGGTTCTGGAACGGCGCTTAAGAACGCTTCAAACGCCACGACAGGAACGTCGATGTCGTAGGCTGCCAGTACAGCCGGATGGATTTCACCGAAGCGCGCCAGCACATTCTTGCCTAGGCGGATTTGGCCAGAGCGGCCAGGATGTTGCCAAGGTTCAGCGGCTGCTTCCACTGGTGCTGTATCAATCGGTGCGCCCGCGGAACCTAGAGCTGCCAGTGCGTCAGATTTTGCATCGAACACATCAACGGCGCGCGCTGGACCAGTCCAATGGCGCGCCTTGGCACTGCCCCAGCGGAGGCCAGCCGCCGTCCAGTCCTGGCCAGTCTCGCTCGGGTCCCGATATGTCGGGCCGACTTCGAACAAAGCGCCGTCGCGTTGCGCGCGCGCAAGGTTACGGGATGCAGCTGCTAGCAGATTTGGGATAATGGATGGGCGCATGCAATCCAGGTCAGCGCTGATCGGATTATCCAGCAGCAACGCATCATCACCGCCGCCGAAGCGCTTGGCGTCCTCCTGCTTCAGGAAGGAGAATGTGACCGCTTCGACCATATCCCGACCTGCCAATGTACGGCGCACACGGACACGACGCGCTTGGCCTAAATTTAGAGCTGGCGCTGGTTGATTAGCTTTGCGCGGCAGGGGCGTTTCGGGAATCGTATCGAACCCAACAATGCGGGATACTTCCTCAACCAGGTCCGCCTCGCCATCAATGTCTGGACGCCAGGACGGCGGTGTCGTGTTGATAGCGTCACCCGTCACTTCCGGCTGAAATCCAAGCACCTGTAGAATGCGAATCTGCTCAGCTTCGGCGACATGAATACCAGCCAATGCCTCAACTCGGCTTGGGCGGAGCGGCACAGAACGCCGCCATTCTGGCGCGCTACCTGCAACAACGGTCTCACTCGCTTCGCCGCCGCAAAGCTCCAGGATCATTGCCGTAGCGGCTTCAATACCCGGCACGAGCGATTCCGGATCAACGCCGCGTTCGAAGCGGTAGCGCGCGTCTGAATGGATGCCAAGCTTCCGGCCGGTCGCCGCCGTGCGCAGGGGGTCAAACAGCGCACATTCGACGAAAACATTTGTTGTTTCTTCGGTGCAGCCCGTTAGTTCACCGCCCATAATTCCGCCGAGGGCATGCGGGCCCATGGCGTCGCACACAGCCGTCATGCCGGGCTGCAGGGTATAGGTTTTGTTATCGAGCGCAGGCATCTCCTCACCGCCTTTGGCCAAGCGTACGGTGATGTCGCCATTCAGCTTGCCAGCGTCGAACACATGCAGCGGACGGGCAGCATCCATGGTGAAGAAGTTCGTGATATCCACCAGCGCTGAGATTGGTCGGAGCCCAATGGCCATTAGCCGATCCTGCAGCCATTTTGGGCTTGGACCATTCTTGACGCCGCGAATGTAACGGCCTGCGAACGCGGGGCATGCATCTGCTGAATCTGCTTCAAAATCCAAGTGGACTTTGACGGGGCTTTCAAATTGACCAGGAACGGGTGCGTCCCAGCCGGTCATGCGCTTAAGGGAGCCCAGGCCCGCCGTTGCTAAATCCCGCGCAATGCCGCGCACGCCAGCGCAGTCACCGCGATTAGGCGTCAGGCCGACTTCGATGATGGGATCATCTAGGCCTGCAATCTTAGCGTAGGGAGCGCCGATGGGGCTGTCCGCTGGCAGGTCAATAATACCGTCGTGCTCGTCCGAAATCTCAAGCTCACGTTCCGAGCACAGCATGCCCTGTGAGGCAACACCGCGTATCTCTGTTGGTTTCAGCACCATGTCGGAGCCAGGAATATATGTGCCTGAGGGTGCGAACACGCCAACCAAACCGGTCCTGGCATTCGGCGCACCGCAGACGACCTGCACTTCTTCCGTGCCGGTGTCTACCACGCATACGCGCAAGCGGTCCGCATTGGGGTGCTGGGTGGCAGATATGACGCGGGCGACGGTGAAATCCGTCAATTTCGAGCCGCGATCCGTGATGCCATCAACCTCAAGGCCGATCATCGTCAGCTTCGCGGAGATGTCTTCAAGAGACGCGTCCGTATCCAGATGCTCTTTCAGCCAGCCAAGGGTGAACTTCATTGGTGCAGCCCCCCAAGCGCGCCCGGTATATTAAGTGGGGCGAAGCCGTAATGGCGCATCCAACGCAGATCAGAATCATAGAATGTACGCAGATCAGGAATGCCGTATTTCAGCATCGCAATCCGCTCAATCCCCATACCGAACGCAAAGCCCTGGTACTTAGCCGGGTCCAGCCCGCAGTTTTCGATAACCTTCGGGTGGACCATGCCGGAACCTAAAATTTCCAACCAATCATCGCCCGCGCCAATTTTCAATTCACCACTATCGCGCGTGCAGCCGATATCAACTTCCGCACTGGGTTCTGTGAACGGAAAATGGCTATTGCGGAAGCGCACAGGCAGGTCGTGCACTTCGAAAAATGTGCGGCAGAACTCGATCAGGCAGCCCTTAAGGTGCCCCATATGGATTGCCTCATCGATCACCAGACCTTCGACCTGATGGAACATTGGCGAATGGGTGGCGTCGTGGTCAGAACGATATGTGCGGCCCGGCGCGATTATGCGGATTGGCGGCGCTTCGTTCATCATGGTGCGGATCTGGACGGGGCTTGTATGGGTGCGCAGGACCGGGCGATTCCCAACAGCGTCCGCGCGCAGGTAGAAAGTATCCATTTCCTGGCGGGCGGGGTGTTCTTCTGGAATATTGAGGGCGGTGAAATTCCGCCAATCGTTTTCCAGATCTGGCCCCTCAGCGACACGGAAACCCATCTCGCCGAATATCTGCACGATCTCGTCGATCGTCTGGCTGATCGGGTGGATACGGCCTTCCCTTTCAGGCCTGACGGGCAGCGTGACGTCGACCCGTTCGGCTGCAAGCCGGGCATCAAGTGCGCCGGATTGCAGGGTGTCTTTGCGGGCTGCAATTGCGGCCTCAACCGCCTGCTTCACGGCGTTCACGTTCCGACCGAAGTCTTTGCGATCCTCAGCCGGGAGGGCGCCGAGTTGCTTCATCAGTGCGCCGACGCGTCCCTTTTTGCCCACAGCTGCAACGCGCGCAGCCTCCAGGGCACCCAGGGAATCGGCCGCGTCTACGCTGGCGATAAGCTCAACGCGGACAGAGTCCAGATCAGTCGTCATGGTGCAGGGCCTTTTCAGGCGCCGGCAGGCTTAGGCGACAGCCGGCGCCGATATGCGCAGGTTATGCGAGTGCGGCTTTAGCTTGGTCAACGATAGCCTTGAAGCCTGAGTCGTCGGAATAGGCCAGCTCAGCCAGGACCTTACGGTCTACTTCGATGCCAGCTTTGTGCACGCCGTGCATGAACTGGCTATAGCTCATGTCGTGGGTGCGAACAGCAGCGTTGATGCGCTGAATCCAAAGGGCGCGGAAGTTCCGCTTCTTAACCCGACGGTCGCGATAGGCGTATTGCAGCGCCTTTTCGACCCGCTCGAGAGCCAAGCGGTAGTTGTTATTGGACCGGCCACGGTAGCCTTTGGCCAGCTTGATAACTTTTTTATGACGTGCGCGGCTTGTGACGCCGCCTTTTACGCGGGACATATCAGTATCTCCGGAATTTTAGAGTGTTGAAGCTATTCAGGTCGCTTAGCGGTCATACGGCATGAACTGGCGGACGATTTTCGTATCGCCGTCAGACAGAAGCCGTGTGCCGCGCGCCTGGCGCCGCATCTTTACTGATTTGCTATCAAGGCAATGGCGCTTAAACGCGACGTTACGCTTGATCTTTCCGCTGGCCGTCCTAGAGAAGCGGCCTTTGATGCTGCTCTTGGTTTTAAGCTTGGGCATTTTGTACCTCGCTATAGTCAATTTTTCTTATGGCGGATCGCCGTTTTCGCGCAGCCCTGGCATGCCCTTCAAGCCAGGCCGCATACATCGAAGGCCGGTTTATACGGAGGTCAGCGCCGAAGGGCAAGCTCAACGAACGGCGCGATTTGGCCGCAGCATCGCCTGAGCCACAAAAAGCGCAGGAATGGCAATGATGATATAGGCCACCAGGTACCCGTCCAATTCCAGCCCGAGGCCAAAGATCAGTGGAAATACGATTTGGCCGGCTGATCCGAATGCCAATACACCGCCCGTCAATCGGCCTGCGTGGCCAGGAGGAGCAAGGCGTGCTGCTTCCGATAACAGGATGCCGTGCCAAGATAGCACTGTCAGGCTGACAAAGCTCGAGACGCCAAGTAATTCCCACCATGACCAGCTTTTGTCGAACCAGCCCATCCATACAGTGGCGCCCGCCATCAATACAGCCAGGAATGCGAGAAGATGGCGCGGTTCTACATAAGTGCTGCCCAACCACCCCCAGAAAATACGCGCTGGAACGGCGATGCCGACTGCGATGCCAAACAGTGGGCCTGCGTCATCCAGCGTATAGCCGAGCCCTGTAAAATAGGTGATGGTGAAAGCCATGAACACTGCCTGGATGCCCACAAACACAAAGGCAGCGCCAGCGAGCAAGCGCAATTCTGTCGATGCCAACACTTCGCGGACTGTGTTTGGAAAGTCCGTCCAGCTTGGTCTGGCGTGGGGGTCTCTATCTTGGTCGAACTCCTTACGGAAGGGCTGCAAAGCAGCACCAATAATTAGGCAGACAACTGCTAGCGCCAGTAATGCAAAGCGCCAGCCTTGGTCATGCGCGAGCGGTGCCAGTACCAACCCACTGATGGCGAGGCCCATCGGCACGCCGGTCTGCTTGATCGAAAACACCAGTGGTGCCCATTTAGGCGGCGCATAGCGCTGCAAAATCTGGCTACTGGCGGGTGTCGCGACCGTCGAGCCAGAGCTGTTCAGAAGCACTGCCAGCATTAGTGGGCCAAGCGCCAGCCAGGGCTGCGCCAAGATCGCCGCCGCCGCCATGCCCGTAGCCATTAATACGCAGCCGATCTGGCTAACGCGGAGTGCCCCCCACCGCCGGATAGCACCACCGCAGCCCGCCATCACTAATATGCCGACGGCGGCGTTGGCCGCGGTCAGCACCAGCACGAATTCTGGATTAAACCCAAGTTTGACAGAAGCCGCTGGAAAAATAGCGGGCAGGCCAAGCTTAGCCGTGGTGGCGACGGTTTGCTGGATCAGCATGGCAGCTATGGCGACGATCAGGATGGGCATTGCGGTGGGATGACCCTATCGGCATACAAAAGGTAGGAAACTCGCCCCAAGGAGCGCTTACATGGCTGACTATAAAACCTTTGGCTTCACAGACGAACAGGTCATGATCCGCGATAATGTACTGGGATTATTGCAGCGCGTGCTGCCCCAATCCAAGATCGCCGAATTGGATGCTGCCAAGCATGAACCAGAAGAAGCACTTCAGGCACTCGCCGCTGACGGTTGGTTGGCCTTGCCGTTTAGCGAAGAATGTGGCGGTGCGAATGCTTCCAACAAAGATATGGCCGTTTTTATTGAAGCGCTTGGCTACTGGCACTTCGGAATTCGCTCTGCCTACATGACCAGCGCGATCTATGGCGGCGGGCATTTAGCGCATCATGCGAACCCGGAAGTTCGGGCTGAGATGCTGCCGAAACTGATTGAAGGCAAGCTGAAGATGGCCATTGCCTATTCAGAGCCGGAAAGCGGGTCTGATGCAGCAGGTATCCGAACACGGGCCGTGCGCGATGGGGATGGCTACCGGATCACCGGCCAGAAGATCTACATCACCAATGCCCATGTGGCGGACTATATCGTCGTTTCCGTGAAGACAGACGCAGATGCAGGACGGCGCGGCCTCTCGCTGATCATTGTGGAGACGAAAGCAAACGGCGTTGAAATCCGGCCGATGAATTCGCTCGGCACGCTGACCAGCCGCCCGAACGAAGTGTTCCTGGATAATGTTTATGCGCCAAAAGAATATTTGCTCGGCGAGGAAGGCGGCGGATGGCCCATGCTTATGCGGGGCTTGAACCAGGAGCGTTTGCTGTTGGCTGCGAATGGTGGCGGTGCTGCTTTGCGCTGTATTGATGTCGCCAGGAACTTTGCGCGCGACCGGGTCGCGTTTGGTTCAAAGATCGCAAAGTACCAGGCCGTCAGCCATAAATTCGCCGATATGCACAATCTGGCGGAGGCAGCCCGTCTTGCCGTATTTCATGCCGCCGATATGCTGGACGCGGGCGAAGATGCCGTCATGGAAACCACTACGGCTAAGATCGTTTCAACCGACAACAATTACCGCGTCGCTGACCTCGCAATGCAGGTTATGGGCGGTGCTGGATATGTCGAAGGTGAGATGCAACGCCTGTTCCGTGAAGCCCGTCTTGGACCTATTGGCGGTGGATCGAATGAAGTACTCAGAAATGTGATCGCGGGACGGATGGACCTTAACGCCTCATAAATCTATATAAAGCTAAAATTTAGACTTGAAAGTGACGAGGAGGCCCTCTGTTGAGGTGTCGCTTACTCATAGCGTCAGCGATTATCGCACTACCCCTGCCCGCCTTCCCGGCGCTGGCGGAGGATAATCCCGATGATTCGCCCAGCTTTATGCTGCAATATTTCGACGGCACTGATGAAAAGAAGTCAAACAGGCTGCAACTTGAGCAGTCGGTTGGTGACGTGAAGGTTGGCGCATCCGCATCCTTCCAGAAGCCCAATTCCAGAAATGTCGCGGCCGGCGACGATGCTGAGACACACGGCGTTGGCGTGCGTTTAGGTTTTGGCGGCTTCACAGTAGAAGGCGCTTATGAAGGTGCAGAGGGCGACAATGCCGGTTTGAAGAAAAGCTACGGAGGGAGTGTAGGTTACACTGGCGGGCCATTTTCTGCGACCGTCGGCTATATCTACGACCAAGATATCGCGGGAGGGCAAGAAAAGGACGCGCTGGAACTAGGTGCGACCTATCAGTTAAGCCCAGGCATAGCCGCCCACGGCAGCCTTCACTACAGGGAGCAAGGCTCCGCCACGGAGAAAAAAGATGCCGTGGCTGTAACAGGCGGGATCGCACTGTCATTCTGACGCTGAGAGCAGGCCGCATAATTGAGGTAACCATATGCGTATCGAACTGCATCTTCCAAACAATGATCTTCTAGCGGCGCAAACAACCGCGATTGCGGCTGAGAACGCTGGGTTCGATAGTGTTGTAGTACTGGAAAATACCCACGGGCCGTTCCCGCCACTCACTGTTGCGGCACATGGCGACTAAACGGGTGGAGATCGGCACAGCCATCGCCATCGCGTTTCCCCGCAGCCCAACAATCATGGCCCATGCAGCTTGGGATTTGCACAAAGCCTCCAACGGGCGGATGCATCTGGGCATTGGTTCCCAGGTCAAAGGTCATAATGAACGACGCTACGGCTCGGAATGGACACCGCCAGCACCGCGAATGCGAGACTATATCGGCGCGCTGAGAGCGCTATGGCAGGCATGGGAAACAGGGACACCGATTGATTATCACTCGGACGCCTATACGCTGACACTGACTACTCCCAATTTCTCGCCAAAGCCATCCGGCCTGCCGGATATTCCCATCTCAATGTCCGCTGTCGGCCCCGGCATGTTGAGTGTCGCAGGCGAAGTCGCAAATGGCATTCGGCTGCATCCCTTCAGCACCAGACTCTATCTGGACGAAGTATCGCTTGAGCGCATTGGCGCTGGGCTTGCGAAGTCTGGGCGCGAACGATCAGACATCGAGGTCATCTACGGCGCATTTATCGCGACGGGAGCGGATGAAGCGGATGTTATGAAAATGCGTGAATATGTGCGTTTCCGCATCTCGTTCTATTGTTCCACTCGCGCGAACTGGAACGTGCTGCGCCTGCATGGGTTAGAGGAACTGGGTGAGCGCCTCCGCCCCTACCCCGCGCAGAACCGTTGCAATGAAATGGCCGCACTGATCCCAGATGAAATCGTGGACCTGTTTGCTATCGTCGGCACTCATGAAAAATTGGTAGCAAAGGCCGCCGCAAAATACGAAGGCTTGGCGGACCGCCTTTCGCTGCTCATGCCAAGAGACACATCGCCTGGGCCTTTGGGTGAAGTCATCCAAGACCTACGGCGTATTCCAAACCGGTTCTCAGGCTGAATTAATCGCTAGACCCACCACCAAACTTCGGTGGTTTCGGGAAGCCGAATGGTGGCGGCGTTCCGGCGGATGCGCGCTTGCCTTGCCATGCAGCTAAGTTCGTTTCATGGCGCGTGCGGTCGCCAGCGGCAGACCACTTTAGGCCGTCTTCTAGCTTGAATGCGATAGCGTCTGCCAATCCGCCGCCTTTATAGCGCTGCAAAATAACGCCTTTGCCGCGGCCCATTTCAGGCAGATCGTCGGCCGAGAATATTAGCAAACGACGGTTCTCGCCAACGACAGCTATAGAATCTGCGTCTGCCGGCACAGGGTGCATGATCACTGCTTTTCCAGGTGCGGTGACATTCAGTACTTGTCGCCCCGCACGCGTTTGGGCGGATAAGCCAGCAGCGGGTGCTAGGAAGCCGCGCCCATCGCTAGTCGCCATCAGCATTTTGCCTTCAGCGGGTGCGATCATCAGCGCCATGATTTGGGCATCCGCTGCGATATCTGCAGCGAGGCGGACCGGTTCGCCAGCACCGCGCCCCCCTGGCAGCTTATCCCCCTCTAGCGTGTAGACGCGCCCATCGCTCGCGAGCGCAAGCACGCGGTCCGTCGTTTGGGCGTGGAAGCGGAAACGCTCCTCGTCGCCCTCGCGGTATTTGATTTCGGCATCTGGTGCCAAGTGACCCTTCATGCCGCGTAGCCACCCTTCCTTGGAGCACACGACCGTAATCGGCTCACGTTCCATGTCCGCAGCGCGGGGCACTTCGACGTCCGCCGGTGGGCCTTGGATACCGGTGCGGCGGCGACCAAGGGCCGTGTCCTTGCCAAAGACTTTGCGCATTTCACGCACTTCAGCGCCGACCCGCCGCCACTGCTTCGCCTCATCGGCAACCAAATCTGTCAGCTCCGCCTGTTCAGCTTCCAGGCCGCCAATTTCCTTTTTGATCTCAAATTCTTCCAGGCGACGCAGAGAGCGAAGACGCATGTTTAGGACTGCGTCCGCCTGAGTCTCGTTCAAATCAAACGTCGCCATCAAAGATGCTTTGGGATTATCTTCCTCACGGACAATACGGATGACTTCATCCAAGTTCAGATAGACGATCATATAGCCGGCGAGGATTTCCAGCCGGTGCGCAATCGCCGCCAAACGGAAGCGGCTGCGGCGCAACAGAACTTCCTGGCGATGATCCAGAAATATGCGCAACGAATCCTTGAGCGACATAACGCGCGGGCTGCCTTCACCATCAAGCGCATTCATGTTGATGCCGACCCGGGATTCCAAGTCCGTTAGCTTGAACAGCTGCTCCATCATGGTTTTTGCATCGACCGTCCGGGCGCGCGGCGTCAGCACGATGCGCACATCCTCCGCCGACTCGTCCTGGATATCGCCCAGCAGGAACAGCTTCTTTTCTTCCAGCAGCGTTGCCGTTTTCTCAATCAACCGGCTTTTGGAAACCTGATAGGGGATTTCCGTGACGATGATCTGCCATTGGCCGCGCGTCAGCTCTTCCTTCTCCCAGCGCGCACGCAGCCGGAACGAGCCTCGGCCCGTCCGGTACGCTTCAGCGATGGTTTCCGGTGCCTCACACAAAAGCCCGCCAGTTGGGAAATCTGGCCCTGGCACCAGTTCCAGTAGCTCATCCGTCGTGGTGGAGCGTTTCTTGATCAGCAGCAGCAGTGCTTCACACAGCTCATCCACATTATGTGGCGGAATATTTGTTGCCATGCCAACAGCGATGCCCTGGGCGCCATTTGCCAGCAGGTTCGGGAAGGCGGATGGCAAGACGATGGGCTCGCGCCCCTCCCCATCATAGGTCTCGCGGAAATCGACAGCGTCTTCCTGGATGCCATTCAGCAGCGCTTCTGCGACAGCAGTCAGCCGCGCTTCGGTGTAACGCATGGCGGCTGGATTATCGCCGTCGATATTGCCAAAATTACCCTGGCCATCGACCAGCGGATAGCGCACGGCAAAATCCTGAGCGAGCCGGGCCATGGCATCATAAATCGCGCCATCGCCGTGGGGATGGTACTTACCCATCACGTCGCCGACGACACGGGCGCATTTCTTGAAGGCTGCTGCCGGGTTCAGGCCAAGCTCCCGCATAGCGAAGACCAGCCTGCGGTGGACAGGCTTCAAGCCATCCCGGGCGTCCGGCAAGGACCGCGATGTGATGGTGGAAAGCGCATAGGCCAGATAGCGCTCCGACAGCGCGCGCGAAAACGGCTCGGGGCGGATATCACCAGAATCTGGTTGGTCAGGCGTTAGATCGTTCATTGGACATTCCGGCGAAGGGCTGGAGAATTCAGGTCTCTATATCAGATTCGCGGTACATATCGGCAAGGCGCAGGCGTGCGAGCGGCATGTCCTTGTGGATAGCGCCTAAAACATCCCGCGCCAGGAAGTGTCCTGTCAGCGCAAGGCCTGCTGTGATGTCCCGGTCTTCCAACGCTGGCTCGCCGCGCAGGAAGCCGGGCAATGACAGCATTCTATCCTTGTAAGCCTCGCCCGCCGCCGCACATACGGCGCGGCCCGTTCGGGGGGAGACATAAATCAGATCTTCAGTGACGCCGGTCGCCGCGCAGGCTGAAAGGTTCAGCGAAAAGCCCAGATCAGCCAGCAATCCAATTTCCCAACGGACATATGCGGCAGGCCAAAATTCATGCTCGAGCGACGCCAGGAAAGCTTCCATTCCCGCAGCGACGCCGGGATGCGCTTCGCGCTCTGGCAGCACAGTTTCGGCCATTGCTGCAGCGGACGAAAGCCCTGCCAATCGGCGTTTATCGTCTAGCCATAGAGAGGCATGATCTTTAATCGGTTCTAGCGTCCAAGCGCCCAACTGATCTTCCATCCGCGCTCGCCAGACCAGATCAGCCTCCACACCCGGCTGCAGAACATACCCGCCGCGCCTGCGCTTCGAAGTCCATCGGGCAAGGCCGGCGTGCAGGCCATGCTCACGAGTGAGTGCCCGCATAACCAGCCCGTCTTCGCCGAAAGGCCGGACGGATAGGACAACGCCATGGTCGCGCCACTCGGCCATGGCTCAATCAATCATTCTGCGTTATAATCGAGCGCCCAGGGGGCGTAGCGGTCCGGATCGTTCGCCCAGTTTTCACGCACTTTCACGAAAATGAACAAGTGCGCTTTCCGTTCAAGCGCCGCCTGCAACTCCACCTGCGCCGACTCGCGAATACTGCGGATACGCGCGCCGCCTTTGCCGATGATAATCGCACGCTGGGACTGCCTTTCAATGTAGACAGTCTGCTCAATACGGATATCGCCGTTCTCAAACTCCTGCCATTGGTCCGTCTCAATGGTAAGCGCATAGGGCAACTCGTCGCCAAGCTGGATGAAAGCCTGTTCCCGCGTGATTTCAGCTGCAAACAGGCGTTCCGCCATATCCGACATCTGGTCTTTGGGGAAAAGCCATGGGCCTTCCGGCGCATCCTTCGCCAGCGTCGCCGCAAGGTCAGAAACGCCATCATCTTTTGAGGCGGAAATCATGAAGGTTTTAGTGAAGGGCAGTCGTGTGTTCAGGCCGGCAGCAAGGTCCAACAGGTTAGAGCGCTTGACCAGATCGATCTTATTCAGCACCAGCATCAGCTTGCCATTGCTGGATTTCAGGCGAGCAACCAGCTGGTCGAAATTCTTCGGCTGCTTCTTGCTTGCATCATATATCAGGCAGGTGACGTCCGAGTCCTCGGCCCCACTCCATGCGGCGCTGACCATCGCGCGGTCGAGCCTGCGACTTGGACGGAAAATACCAGGCGTATCCACAAAAATCAGCTGCGCATTATCCTCCATTCGGATGCCCATGATGCGGGTGCGTGTGGTTTGGGCCTTGGGAGAGACAATGGCGATTTTTGCGCCCACAAGCGCATTGGCCAATGTCGACTTGCCAGCATTTGGCGCGCCTACCAACGCGATAACGCTGCAGCGCTGGCCGCTTTGAGCCTCCATGGGGATATCGTCACCGCTCATAATCCAACGCTTTCTTCAGCGCGCGCCAGTAGTGCTGTCGCCGCCGCAGTTTCCGCAATCCGTTTTGACCGGCCAGACGCCCGTTCAGCTCCAACTGTATCCAATATAACTTCCACCACGAAGACGGGCTGATGCGCCGGGCCTTCGGTGCCAATAACAGTATAGACCGGAAGCTTTAAAGCCCTGGCCTGCGCCCATTCTTGTATCGTAGTTTTGGGATCCTTCGGCGGCGCCTCATAGCGCTTCAGCAAAGGCGTCCACCAGTGACGTACAAAAGTCGCCGCCGCTTGAAAACCGCCATCGCGAAAGATTGCGCCAATCAACGCCTCAACACCGTCAGCGGCAGCAGTTTCCTTCTGTCGTGCATAGGCGCGGCCAGAGCCGGATGACAAGACCACCGCCTCACCTATTTTAATTTTTTTCGCGACATCGATCAGCGCTTCCTTACGCACCAACGCGACGGACCGCTTGGAGAGCGCGCCCTCATTATCTTTAGGGAAACGCTCGATTAGCAATTCCGCGATCACGAGGCCGAGGACACGGTCACCCAGGAATTCAAGCCGCTCATAGCCAGCCCCCAATTCGACAGCCGCCTTCACTATCCCAGCGCTGGGGTGCGTGAGGGCACCCTCTAGGAGGTGCTGGTTAGTGAACCGATACCCAATACGATCCTGCAGTGCAGCCTTCGGGTTTGGCGCATCATTCATTCTGCTCAGGGCCCGATGGACGTAAACATACGATCCCAGCGAAGGCCGAAGTCAAAGTCCATCCAGTCGTCGCCCTTCCAGTCAATCGACAGGAATAGGATATCCGCACGGCCGACCAAGTTCTCCGCGGGCACGTACTTCACTGAATAGCGGCTGTCGTTTGAGTTATCGCGATTGTCGCCCATAAAGAAATAGTGTTCCGCCGGCACCTTGAAAACCTCAGTATTATCGAGGCTCTGGTTGTCGTTGATCTCCAAAATCTTGTGCTCGACACCATTAGGCAAGGTTTCTATATATTGCTTATATGTCTGTCCGCCAGCTGAAAATTCGCCATCTGGTTTGCGGTCAACCATCGCACCGTTGATATAAAGGCGTCCACCTTTCATCTGCACTGTATCGCCGGGCAAGCCAACAAGGCGCTTGATATAGTCCGTGCGGGTAACCGTTATTTCCCCGCCACGCCATTTTTCTTCGATGAACTTGAACACGATGACATCACCGCGATCTGGCACGCCATTTGGCACGCGGCCACTATAGAGATTTGGGCTCATAGGCAATGAGTGCTTGGAATACCCATAGGTCCATTTGGAGACGAACAGATGGTCACCAATCAGCAATGTTGGCTGCATTGAGCCGGACGGGATGCTGAAAGGTTCATAAACGAAAGACCGGAATATGCCTGCCAGCAGCAGCGCCCAGAACAGTGCGCGCACGTAATCCCACACACTATCTTTTTTCTCAATCATATCGTTCAACGGCGCTGGCCCCTGATGTTCAAACATTAGGCCACAGGAATGCGGCGGCGAATTTCCGTGAAGACGGCGTCCAACATAACTGTCGTCAGCCGCCCGGTGTTCGTGTTGTAGCGGGAGCAGTGGTAGCTGTCAGCTATCGTCAGTGCGCCGATCTGATGCATGGCACCATGCCCGAACGGGTGCGCTGCGAGTCGCTCGCCCAACAATCGAAATACCGCGTCGTGCGCGATCCGCCCCAGCGCCAGAATAATCTGAAGGTTCGGCATAGCCTGCACTTCAGACACAAGGAACGAACCACAGGTCCGCGCTTCAAGCGGTGTCGGCTTGTTTGCTGGCGGGAGACAGCGGACGGCATTCGCGATCCGGCAATCGTGCAATGTAAGGCCATCATCAGGTACGCGCATGTAGGTACCCTTTGCAAAACCAAATCGGAGCAATGTGTCATATAGTGTATCGCCTGCGTAATCCCCGGTGAACGGGCGCCCCGTTCGATTAGCACCCTTCATACCGGGTGCCAGTCCTAAAACCAGGAGGCGCGCATCGAGTGCACCAAATGATGGAACCGCGGCGTTGTGCCAGTCTGGCTCCTTTGAGCGCATATCTTCCCGGAACGCGACAAGGCGCGGACAGAGCGTGCAATTATGGTCCGGGCCGGACCATGCGGTGGCTTCAACGGCTTTAGGCAAGAGAAATCAGTCGTCCTCTTCGTCATCAATAAAGCCACCATCACGGTAGTCCCCAGGACCCCGGAGCGGCAGCGGCGCATCATCATCGTCATCACCGGCAACATCATTGGGACGGGAATCACCCGCAGCATAACTAGCCCCAGCAGCTGCGGCAGAAGCCGCTGCACCGCCACCGGTAGGACCATATCCAGAAGGTGCCGCGCCTGGCGGGCGTTCTGGCCCACGCTCTGGCATGCGACGCTCAATATTTGGCGCAATGACGTGCAGATCTAAAAACTCGTCCGCTTGGCGGCGCAGCTCGTCCGCTATCATCGGCGGGCTTGTGCGGATTGTGCTGACAACCGTTACCCTGATGCCCTTCCGCTGCAGTGCCGCGACCATGGCGCGGAAATCACCGTCACCGCTTATCAGGATCACGTGATCCAACCGATCCGCCATCTCCAGTGCATCAACGGTGATTTCAACGTCCATATTGCCGCGAATACGGCGACGGCCCATGGCGTCCACATATTCTTTCGCGGGTTTAGACACCAGCGTGTAGCCATTGTAATCCAGCCAATCAGCCAAAGGGCGCACTGGCGAATAATCCTGATCCTCTGCGATGGCAGTATAATAATAAGCCCGCACCAACCAGCTTCCGGCTTCGAAAAAGTGCCGAAGCTTTCGGTAGTCGATGTCGAAGCCAAGATTTTTTGCAGCCGAATACAGGTTCGATCCGTCAATAAAAAGCGCACGCCGAATTTGGTTCATAGGTACATGTATCCCGTATTGGGCTATCGGAACTGAAAGAACTGTCTGTATGTCGTCGGCTTTTGGCGCATCAAATAAGACGCTTTTGGGAATGAGCAATAGAAACCACGAGCCTGCGGCACTAGACCGATGTTGATACCGGAAGGGCTGTTGGTATACAATAGTACTTATCCTATAAGTCCCTGTGCGAGTTTTCACTTGGCCTTTTCGGAATTCGGCAATATAAAAATCTAGAGAGTGCGACCTGACTACACAGGCGTGCGTCACATTTGGCTCGGCGGTTGAGAAGGAAAAGATCACAATGGCACGCGTAACGGTAGAAGACTGCGTAGAACGCATTCCCAACCGCTTCGATCTTGTGGTGCTGGCCGGGCAACGCGCCCGTGAGATCGCAACCGGTAGCGAGCTGTTGGTGGATCGCGACCGCGATAAGAACCCAGTCGTTGCGCTGCGCGAAATCGCGGATGCCAATCTTGACCTCGAACAATTGTTCGACGCCGTCGTTCGCGCCCGCCAGAAAGTGGCGCCTATCGAAGAGAATGACGATTACGCGGACGATAACGACGTCGAATTCCCCGAGGATGATGAACTCGACCTCTCTGCACTGGCACGCGAAGCGCAGGAACAGGGTGCACCTGAACCTGTGAACCGTGATCGTCTCGCAGAGGCCTATGATGCGGGGCAGATCGACAACTGATCGCAGACGTGCGTGACCCAGACGCGCGAATGTGAATTGATCAGCTAGGTCGGGAGTCCTA
>Ga0315331_10000645_pt1 | contig 24592 bp, 14 predicted proteins | sample M160m34915metaG_FD_203456 | JGI IMG/M metagenome (GOLD analysis project Ga0315331, IMG submission 203456) | Ammonia-oxidizing marine archaeal communities from Monterey Bay, California, United States - M1 60m 34915 | ecosystem: Environmental > Aquatic > Marine > Intertidal zone | place: USA...
CGCATTGTCCAGTGTGGACTTGGAGGTCTTAACTCAGGAGATCGACGCGATTGCCTCAAACCACCTGGCAAGCGTAGGAAGCCCGTACACCGGACACGTGGTAACCGGCCTGATTCCCGTTTTTCTGCGAACGCAGCAGGCCGTTCTGGAAAGTCTGATTCGCAGTTTCGGAATGGCCTTTATCGTCATCGCTGTCGTGATGATGATTGTTCTGCGCAGTCCCATGGCTGGTGTGTTTACGATGCTGCCCAACCTGATGCCGGTTGTCCTGGTGTTTGGACTACTTTCCTGGATGCGTCTTAAGGTCGACATCGGCACGATGATTACGGCGTCTGTAGCCCTTGGCATCGCAGTCGACGGCACACTTCACCTGTTGACCTGGTTTCAGGAACTGGTTCGACGCGGCATGCCGGTGGATCGCGCTGTTGGCAAAGCGCTGGAACACTGCGGCCCGGCCATGTGGCAGACCAGCGCCGCCGTCGGACTGGGAATGCTGGCACTGCTCCCCGCCGATCTGCTGCTCGTCAGTCGCTTTGGCTGGATCATGGCAGCTCTGATCTTCGCAGCTCTCGTGGCAGACGTCATCTTCCTGCCGGCACTTCTCGGGGGACTACTTGGCCGCCTGATTCAACAAGCAACCTGCAGACATTTTCCTGACGTTGGCGTTTCGATACCTCCGGAGGACGGACACGAGGCTGCAATGGATCACGGGGCCGCAATGGATCACGACGACGATGACCTGCCGATGTCTGCCCTGAAAGACGTCAGCTGAGACGCGGGCCGGCTGTATGTCTGCCGAAAATCGTGGATTTCGAACGAAGCGCCCCCTTGCACTATTGCGGCTGCTTCCTAAAGTCCGTGATGTGCCGTCGCTTGGTTGCGGCCGCTGCTGACGCTGATCTGCTCAAGGTGTCGAATCTGAAATGGTGAATGAATACGTCGAGCCGCTGGGAATGCGGATTTTGATTCGTAAAGACGAGGCTCGTCAGGAAACTCGCGGCGGTATTGTACTGCCCGACACGTCTGAGATTCCCACAATCACGGGACGCGTGGTCGAAATCAGCGTTCAAATCGATCGCGACGAAGACTTTCCCATTCGAAAATACGACAAAGTGCTGTTTCACCCGAAGAATGCGATTCCGGTTGATTTCGAGGCCGATAATCTGCTGTACGTCGTTCCGGTCGAAGACATAGTGGCCGTTTTCCGAAAACCGCCCAAGAACAACTCCCGGGTGGAATCTTTGTCAGACGCCAATGATGAAGACGATGAATAGTCGGAGAGGATGAACAGCCGGCCGCTTCGAACTTGAGCCCGTTCTGGTGAGAATCCTTAATGATCCGTCGGTTTCTGGACAACTACCTGCCACGTCACCGAAATCGGACCAATCAGGTCCTGCATGTCATCGGGATTCCTTTGTCGTTCATTGTTGCTCCTGTGGCCGCAATTGCCGGTGCTGCATGGTATTGGCACGCCGGTTGTTTCATTACCGGCTACCTTTTGCAATTTGCCGGTCATACCGTTGAAGGCAATGATGCAGGTGAGGTTGTCTTTTTGAAGAAGATGCTTGGTCTGCCCTATAACGAGTATGCTTCAGACACGTCTTCTTCAAGTAACGCAGAATTATCCGACGATACGACTTCTGCCTGCAGTTGACTGATGTGCCGTTTGCAATGACGGCAGCAGCTGTGCCGCTGGATTCCGCACCGGGGTCCCCGTTTTCCATTGAGACAGGGAAGTCTCGTGAACAATATGCGTTCCACCATGCAGCTCAGCACACACAGCATGCCCTTAATGCTGCCTATCGCAGCGCTGGCTCTGCTGCTGCTCGCAGGCTGTTCCGCGAACAAGGCGAATGTCTGTGACCTGCAGTACTGCGATGACGTTTCCGGAGTGTCACACTACCGAGGATACAGCAGCACTATCGAATATCCATGCCTGGATTTCCCCACGCCACAGTCAGTCGCCGTCAGCGATGAACCACGAAGTCTGGCCCGCCGCGTAGACGACGAGCCGAGAGAGTTCACTCTGCAGGAAGCGATTCAAACAGCTCTGGCAAATAATGAAGTGATCGAATCAGGCGGAGGCAATGCGAAGGCGTCACTTCGCGGACCAGGCGGCGTAACCACCGTCTATGACCCTGGAATTCAGCAGAGTGGAGTTCTGTTCGGACGCGGCCGGGGTGTGGAGGCCGCCCTGGCCGATTTTGATACCACCTTTAATACGTCCATGATGTGGGGACGAAGTCGTACGTCGTCGAATGGATCAGCGCCGGAAAGCGGTGTATTTAGATCCGGCCTGTCCAAACGATTCGCGTCCGGGTCGACGCTGGCGCTGAACCACAATTGGAACTATACGTCCCCCTCCGCCGACAAGTACTTCGGAACCGTCGGAGCTTCCTATCGCCACCCTCTGCTGGCGGCCAGCGGTGTCGAGTTCACCCGGATCGCGGGCCCCGTCAATCAAGCATTTGGCGCCATCACCGGGGTTAGCCAGGGAGTTCTGATCGCTCGCATCAGTGCTGATATCTCGCTGGCCGACTTTGAAGCCGCCGTACGCAATGCAACAGTCGACGTCGAAAATGCTTACTGGGATCTGTATCTCGCCTATCGATCCTATGATACTGTGGTCGCTGCTCACCAAAGTGCCTTTGCGATTTGGCGGAAAAGTGCGACAAGACTTGAACTCAGGGATGCAAGCCTTCCAGATGAACTGCAGGCCCGGGACCGGCTGTACGAGACAAAATCCGGAGTCGAATCGTCACTGAACACGTTGTATCAGGCCGAAACGGAACTGCGACGCCTGATTGGTCTTCCGCTGAACGACGGCACAGTCCTGCGTCCCGTTGATGAACCGGCAATTGCCGAGTTCATTCCGGACTGGACGGGCAGCCTGACTGAGGGTTTAACTCATCGCGTGGAACTTCGCCGACAGAAGTGGAACATCAAGAGCCTGCAGTTGCAGCTGAGGGCGGCCAGAAGCCTCGTTCAACCCCGACTGGATTTTGTGAGCAGTTACGGTGTTCATGGCTTGGGCGACCCACTCATCACAAGAAGTGGCGGTGGTAGCGGTTTCGGATCGCTGACACATGATCATCTCGAGTCATGGACAATGGGGCTGGAAGTGAGCGTGCCGCTTGGATTCCGACTGGCTCGCAGCCAGGTCAGAAACCTCGAACTACAGTTGACTCGAGATACAGCGATCCTGGCGTCTCAGGAACGCAATATCGCTCACGACATTGCCACAGCCATTCAGGACGTGACTTCCGCGTACGCAGCTTCTCAATCCAATCATAAACGTCTGGATGCCGCCGCAGAACGAGTGCCGTTAATTGAATACCGCGTTCAACTGGGTCGGGAAACGGTAGACGTCGTCTTACGTGCCCAGTCCAGCCGTGCTGACGCGGAGATCGCCTACTATCAGCAGATCGTAGCCTATAACAAAGCAATCGCTGCTCTGCACCTCGCCAAGGGGACATCATTGGATAACTACGGCGTCTATCTGGCGGAAGGCGAATGGTGCCCGGCGGCCTACGGCGACGCCATGTTACGTGCCAATGCCAGAACTCATGCCAGGGACGCTCCGAACCGGGTCACTCAACCTCCCGAGTTTGCATCTTCCGGGCCGACAGGGACCGTCGACCTCTATCCGGCGGGCCTGACATCTTCGGCCACAGCAACTTTGTTGCACCCAAAAACAGAACATTCACCGCCAATCGAGGCCGCACCCGCACTTGAACCCTCTACCGACCAACCATAGTGTGCTGGCAGGTCCTCAGATTTCTCGTTGGTCCGGACGCCAACTCTTACTCACCCACGTCAAGGCTCCGGATCTCTTCTGCGTTCAGTTGATTGGTCCGACGGTAGTACTCAAAACGTTTGCCGACCAGCTTGTTGAACTTACTTTCCAGCCCTGCTCGGTGATTAACCGCCACCGAGCCCTGACCTTCGGCTCGCAGAATGAACTGCTCCTTGGAGTGGTCATACGTAATGATGTCTGCCGTGCCGGAGATCGTTTGAGACTCAAGTCTGGCATTTTCTCTTGCTACGATTGCAAATGAATCGGACGTAGAATCCGCCAGCGGCACCGCGCTGATCGTGAGTTGTTCCGCACTCAGGATGCCGGCACGTTCCGGTAGATGAGCCGTCGCAATTCGGTCGAAGTTAATTTCTTCGTCGACACGTCGCGCAGGTGACACAACGGCTTCCACATGGTGCGACAGCGTGGCTTCTTTGCGGTGAAGGTTACCTTTGACTTCACCAATGAAATCGGCCTTCATGAACACAAATGACGTTTCATGAGTCTGTGCAGGCATGTTCGCCCGGGCAATGGCGGGCGATGACCCCTGTAACTCGCCGTTTCGATCGGGGCTTATGGAACTCAGGAAGCCACGCCCGATCGCCACAAAGTCACCGGTCTTGAGATCAACCCTCAAATCCGCAAACTCAGCATTGTGTCGGGCACTGGTGACTCCGTCGACGAACTGATCAATCCTGACAACCACGTGACTGTGACACTCGATTCGCTCAATCGACCCGGAATCAGACGTACCGCCTGCACCGGACTCGACCGCAACAAAACTACCTTCGGACACCCGCTGATCCAGCGCGATGTCACGATCGAAGTGCACGTCCAGGCCCGAACACGTCACTTCCAGCTGCTGAGTCTTTCGGTTATTCATAACCACTCGAATGTTGCCCACAAAGTGAGCTTTGCGATTCTGGAACTCCATATGGTCGCTCCAGAAAATATCGATCGGCGCCGGCTCCGGCAATGGCTTTCCGTCGAATCCCCTGTCGGTAATAAATCGAATCCGCCCACTGCCGACAACCTGGGCCTGCCGTGACAATTCCTGCAAATCAATTCGCGGTCCTTCCAGTGTCTCGGTCAGACGCGTGACCCGTGCCGGGTCTCCAAACAGTTGAACTTCGCGGTCATCATTGAGTCCCTCTGCCGCGTACAGCTGGTTGCCCGTGGCGGTGAATCCGTCTTCCTCTTTCTGTGCCTTACGCACAACCTTCACGTTGCCCTTCAACCAGAGATTGTGAAACTCGATTTCACGATCATCCGAATCGACACTGATTCTTACGATGGCATCAAGTGTGTCTGACACAAACGACACACGGCTGCTGGAAGATCCGCTGCCCGGCTCTGGCAAGGCAAGGGACTCAGCCTTCTTCTTCAATGCGATATTTCTGACCTTGCCTGATGGTCCAGTGTTCCCGGATGCACCGGGAATCATATCCTCAAACCGGACAGTCAGTTTCTCCCGCAAAAGACCGTTGTTGTCCGGTGACGTCAGCACGACGTTCCCGGTTGCTGTCAGAATTTCCGGCGTCAATCCGGTAAGCGTTAAGTCCGACTCAGATTCGGGTTTTCCTGCAATTCTGACAATCCCGTCGGGCTCCCGGAGTTGTGCGCCTGCCGACGGGGTAGAACCTGCCTGGGACAGTCGCATGGCAATGGTGCGCGCAGCCAGCTTCAGGCCGGCGTCCGGCTGAGCGACTGATGCGCCGTCTTTCAGCGTGACTATGCGAGTTAACCCGTCGGTTCCCACCTGCAGGGTGAGTGACTGCCGCCAGGTTGCCGAAAATGCCCCTCGTGATTTCCGTTTGGCGGCCGCAACCTGTTGCTTCCGGTCAGCAGACTGCAATCGACGACTCGTCGACAGCATACCTGTACCCAGGCATTCCACTCGCTGAATCGAGTTTTCATTGTCATGCATGATTCGAATATGCGGCACCTTCAGACGTGCGTCCTGCTGTCTCACATCCACAAGATGCCGGCGACCCGTATGGCCCATGTTGCTAATGTCGATCAGTCGTTCGTCGACCGAGTACCGCAGATTATTGGCCAGCACGGTAAGGCTGTGCTGTGGAGACGAAAATGCAACCTGTTTGCCCCAGGCAGTGACGTGGGCCAGATGCAGACGGTCATCCACAGGTACCCCGGTCTCGTTGGAGATTTCGTTACGGAATTGAAGTTGTAATTCCGGACACACCAACTGGTCCATCGTACCGTCGACGTTGAATCGTTGGACCAGAACCTCTTCTTCCAGTCGAATCGGCTTGTCGGACGTTAGATTTTGCGTGTCAGGATGAGCCGAAATCCCCTGAAAGCTTCCCGTCATAGTCGTGAAATCATAATTAAAACCCTGGGCGGCAGATATTTTGAACTTCCGGTCTTCTTCACCGGCCCGCTCAGCCGGCAGCAGAAAATCACACACGACTCGTCCATTCAGCACGATACGGCTGACGTTAGAGACATTAGTCAGTCCATCGCCTGATTCACTCTGCAGATAAACGTCGATGCCGCTCGCGGCCCGACCCCGATGTCCTTCCCACGCAAACTGCACCGGATCACTGCTCCACAACTTCATGGAATCCTCAGACAGATGCAGCGTGGAGACATTAATCTGCAGCCCCCTGGGGCCCCGAATACGAACTCCTCCGGCCAGTCGCCCTCCCGTGATGCGCCCCAGGTCCATATTCAACAACGAGAACCGTTTCGAATGTTGCAGCTGTGCTGACTTGGCCACAAGTCTTATGGGGACATCCTCTGTTTCGCTGCGCCACAGCATTGCGACAGGGCGAAAGTTGACTGTCGGATCCTGGCCGGGACTGTCTATCAGGTCGTAGTTTCCAAAATAGACGTAGCGTTCACCGTGCCGAAAGTGCAGGGCGGATTTCGATACCCAGTTATCCCGCGGAAACCACCTCGTGGCGATTTGGCGAAATTCCGGTTCGTCATCGCCGGTTTCCAAGACTGTAAACGTTCGCTTTTCGCGTTCGACGTCCAGAAATGGTGAGGTCGCAAAACGAAAAACAACGTAGACGCCCACCAGAGCGACTGTGCAGACAACGCTAAGAAAAAATCTATTTGGAGTACTGTAGATATTCATGCAGCGTCATTGTGTCAGCAAAGACGATGTGCTCGTAAGTTAGGCAGACTTGATAACGGCGTTCTGCACGGCTGCTGCAGTTGCCATCGAGGACACGTCAAGAATATCCGTCACGTCCAGCAGCCCGACTGGAAGTCCGGTTTCGTCAGTCACGGGTAGTTCACTTAGCTTAAGATCTGACATTATTCGCGTGGCTTCGACTAACAGCAGGTTCGGGCGGGTCGTTGTCGGATTGACGGTCATCACGTTCGAAATTGGCTGGTCGAGCAAATGCTCGCGCCGATTTTCAAACAGCCGGGCCAGATCGCTGTCGGTAAAAATCCCTGAGATCACGCCACCGGGTCCAGTCAGGATAATCGCTCCGGTCCGTCGCCCCGGCCGACTGAGTTCAATCATCACCTGTCGAACAGTGGCTGTTTCTGACGCGATCCGCAGTTGGTCTCCGGAACGCATCAATTCATAAACAGGCTTGAGTTGCTGTCCCAGAGTTCCCGCCGGGTGGAACGCCGCAAATTCGCCCTGAGTGAAGCCTCGCGCGCGGCTCAGCGTCACTGCCAAAGCATCACCAATTGCCAGCATAGCCGTCGTACTGACCGTCGGGGCCAGTTGCAGGTCTCCTGCTTCCGCGTGGTGCCCGATTTCCAGAACGATCTGAGATGCACGAGCCAGCGGATTTTTGTCGTCGCGCGTGATCGCCACAACAGGAATGTTCATCCGGGATAACGTTGGAAGCAGCCGCAGAATTTCTTCAGAGGCACCGCTGTTGGACAATACGAGGACGGCGTCGCTGGAATCAACGCACCCCAGATCTCCGTGTACAGCTTCTGTGGGGTGCAGAAATCGCGATCGGGAACCAAGACTGGACATGGTCGCCACGATCTTTCGGCCGATCAGACCCGCTTTTCCGACCCCCGTGACAATGACGGAGCCCGAAGAATTGAGTATCAGCCGAACAGCGTCACAAAACGTGTTGTCCAGCCGATCCGCCACGACCTGAAGCGCTTCGGCTTCACTGCGAATCGCCAGCCGAGCTTCGCGAAGATAGTCGCCGTTCGTAATTGGAATGACGCTGGGCTCGTCATCCGCTGTTGTTCGCATCTGTTCATCCTTGAACAAGGCAAAAAAGCCCGCCACGGGCGCATCCTGCACCGGCCGTGTATTTTAGGTGGTCAGGGTTCTATCGGTCAATGGCGGTTCTGGACCATCACACGCAGTAAAACGATGCGTCTTCACGACTTGCGGCGTTTCCTCTGGAGGCACACGGCCATTCAGGCTGCTCGCTGTGTGCGGCCGGCCGGCTTTTCTGTGTCCGGCCTTGGTCCACGGGGCCGACGCCGTTGCTGCTGAATGAAGCGAAGTGCGCCCGGGCGCAATCGGGTGAAAGCATTCTGCATCTGGGCACAGTCGCGAAACCGTTGTGCCGCATTCAGCTCAAGGGCTTTTCTAAGCCAGGTGATCATCGTTGGGGGAATGCGTTCTCGCAGCCGTCTGTGCCCGTTAAGTGGCCACTGATATGGCCACTCCGCCCATTGCCCCGAAAACATCCGATGAATGACCAACCCCACCGCAAACACGTCAGACCGCACAGACGGGCGGCCCATCGCCTGCTCCGGGGCCATGTGCCCGACGGTTCCTGTGCCGCAACCGTGAACAGTCCGGCGAGCCACTTTGGCAATGCCGAAATCGGCGAGTTTTAACACAGAGCCATCAAACATAATGATATTTTCGGGCTTTATGTCACAATGGATAACCTTCCGCTGATGAGCAAACGCCACAGCTGCCAGCAGTTGGCCACTGATCGAAAAAATGGTTTCAAGTGACATTCGCCGGGAAAGTCGATCGGCGAGCGTTTCTTTCCCAAGCGGAAACGAAATGACTAATCGGCCGTCAATGACGCTGGCATCTTTGATTTGAAGAATGCCAGGGTGATCAACTTTGGCGACCAGACGGGCTTCGTGGCGAAAAGCCTTCAGGAGTTCAGCGTCGACGAGCGTGCTGTGCGGAATTTTCAGGGCCACACGAGTGCCCATGATCGTGTCCATGGCCTGAAACACGGCAGCGAATCCGCCTTCGCCAAGTCTTTTTTCGATCCTGTATTTGCCAAGTCGTTGTCGAATCCGGAGTTTGTTTACAGTAGGCATTATTGAGATTGCGAGAAAAACCTGAAGATTGGGCTGCACTCATGCAGTAAGACTCTGAACTTTTGTTTTCTTATCGACAGTTGCCGCGTGCGCATGGATTGCTGGACGTAATTTTCGTCGCAGATTGCGAGCTTTTCACAGATTCCGGACTAACAACCACCTGTATCCTTTTCACACCAAGAAGGCCCTCCGGTGTGTCACTGAACGCCGCGTCCGGGCGAAAACTTGTAAGAATTCGCTCATGGCGTCTCACTGTGCGTTACGCCGCACAGCAACATCTGACCTCGAGTATTGACATTCCCTGCGGTGTCCGCCAAAACTGTGTTGGGCCCGGGCTGATGTGAGCCTGCCACAACAGCCAGCGGCCCCTGCCAGCCATCTAGTCTCGAAACGATCCATGGTGTCCTGTCGGGCTGGTATCTGTTATTTGTTCTGCGACACTGCCAGGCCATCTGGAATTATTTTCGCATTCACCATGGAGTCATGAATCACGGTATGCCCGAACCTCCGCCTGATATTTTTCATCACGATCAAAGCGACCTTGTCGACCGAACGCTTGGTGACTTTCGCCTGCTGCGGCGGCTGGGCGTTGGTGGAATGGCAGAAGTCTATCTGGCAGAACAGATTTCCCTGCGCAGATCTGTGGCCGTAAAAATCCTGCGTGAAGACGCAGTGAGTGGCAAGAACAACACGCTGTTGCAGAGATTTGAACAGGAAGCTCGAGCTGCTGGCGGCTTGAGTCACTCCAACATTGTCCAGGTCTACATGATTGGCCAGGCGGACAATCTGCATTACATCGTCCAGGAATATGTGCAGGGACAGAATCTGAGCCAGTGGATCAAACGGAACGGTCCGCCTGATTTCCTGACCGGATTAAAGTGGATGAAAAATGTCGCTGCAGCTTTGTCTGCGGCCTCCGACGCGGGAATCGTGCATCGCGACATCAAGCCCGAAAACATCATGCTGACCCGTGGTGAGGTCGCGAAGGTCACGGATTTCGGGCTGGCTCAGCTGAATGAAGTCAGCAACAAAATGAATCTGACTCAGGCGGGCACGACAATGGGGACGCCGTGGTACATGAGTCCCGAACAGATTCAGGGCGAAAAGCTCAATCACCACACAGACCAGTATTCGTTTGGCGTGTCGTGCTATCACATGTTTGCCGGGCAGCCTCCGTTTCCGGGCAAGAACTCCGTCAGTGTTGCTGTTCAGCACCTCAAGGAGGAAGCAAAGCCGCTGTTCTGTCATCGCCGTGACCTGCCTGAAGCAATGTGCCGGACGATACATCGCATGATGGAAAAGAGGCCCGAGGATCGCTTTACGACGCCTGAGGATCTGCAGGAAGCATTGGCAAAGCTGGACCACGAGCCGTTGAATCCAACGATGGCCGATACGTCCTCAGTCTGGGGCTGGGTGCGGTCGTCGCTGCCTTCTCCTCTGGCCGCAGTCATCGCGATTCTCCTTTGTGGTATCATCGGCGTCAGCGTCGGTCAGGGAATATTTCAACCGATTGGTCTGCACATCAAGGACGCTGAGTTTACACCGGAAGATACGGCTGCTCAGCAATACGCTCGGGCCATATTGAATCCCGGAAACCCCGCAGCATGGACGGCCGTTTTTGAAAAGTTTCCGCAGACGGATGAGGCATTATGGGCACGATTGCACCTCGGACTGCATTATCTGACCACGACCCCTTCGGCACCCGAAGAATCCGGTAACACCTTTCAGACGCTGATACAGCAGGCCTCTCTGACCCCGACGGAACACCGTGAAGTGTTGTTTCTGGCATATCTGGGAAGAGCACTGGCTGCGGAAGATCAGGGGAACCTCAAGTATCGAGACGAGCTGGTCCAGACGATGCTGGCGACAGACTTTGCGACCGAAATGTCTGCCACAGTCATGCAGGGGCCGGGTGTCCTGCAGGAGTATCGCGACCGACTCAAGGAAGGCCTTGGAATCTGATCCGATTGGGCAGCATAGGTCGGCGGCAGAAGCCGATTCGCTTTTGAAGAAAGTGATGTCTGCGTGACCCCTGACACGGGACAGAGTCTTCAACGAGCAAAGTTCGGCAGAGTTTGCCATTCCCCGTCCTGACATCCGGTCGCACTGACGATCAAGATACATGCTGAGGCGTGGAAGCCCGGGCTTTGGCTGACGAATTCATCTTGTCCGGTTCGGTTGGTACGCCGGTCAGCCGGTCACAGATGAAGTTCTGAGAGATCCAGCGGCCCTGGGCCAGGGTCGGACTCTCACCCCGTCCACGCTTCCACGTTTTCACAGTTTTGGTGCATAACCATCTCCGGAAAGGACTCCGGCCAAACCCGGAAACCGCGATGGAGCGAGTGATCTTTGGTTCCTCCGTCTCACATCCCAACCGTTTGGCACTGTCTAATGGCCTGCCCTTCTCAGACACTACCGAACACTTTCCCATGAGGTGATTACTAGATGCCGCAATTTTGTTCCAGGAAATCGCCCGGCCGGGCGAACCTTGTCGCTGCATGTATCACGGTATTCAGCGTTGCTGTTCTGTATACCAGTTTTGATCCGTTGCCGGCGGAAGAAGATAATCTTTCGCTCGAATCCGCGCCGTCCGATGTCGTGATTGACGAAACCCCGGTCCCGCTGCCCCCCCCGATACAGGTAACAACCAATGAAGAAGCCGATAACCGCGCTGAAGACGCTGTGGAAATCCTGACCAACAAAGGTGTTGATGCTCAAATTACTGATGGCGGGTTGCTGAACAGCCAGGAAACAAACAAGTTCTGCCTTCTGCTGCTTCGGGACGGCGCTCGGTTTCTGGAGAACATCGAGGACTATTCCGGAAACTTCCACAAGGAAGAACGAATCGGCGGGGACTTGCTGCCTCGTCAGGACATCGCGATTAAGGTTCAGCACAAGCCACACTTCGCCGTATATATGAAGTGGCAGAATGGTGAACGAGGTCGCCAGATCCTGTACAGTGACGAGTACGACGACGGATACATGGTGGTCAAGTTTGGTGGCTTCAAGAGAATGCTGCCCGCACTGAAGATTGACCCGACGTCGAGTCTGGCAAAGGCGGAAACCCGATACCCCATCACTGATGCCGGTGTTCTGGGAATGTTGCACCAAATTGCCGCCGACCGCGACAAAGACGTCCGACGGGGACACGGGTTTTCGTGCACCCGCCTGAGCGACCAGGAATTCGATGGACGCAACTGTTACTGCTTCATGGTGAAGTACGACGATGCAGAATTCTCGAAGATCTATCGCAAGAACCTCATCATGGTCGATTCAAAGCTCCATGTGCCGTTAAAAGTGCGGAATTATACATGGGCAAACGACACCGAAGGTCTCTCCGATCAGGAACTCGACGAGATAACATTAATCGAAGACTATTCCTTCACAGGCCTGAACTTTCAACAGCGGCTGGTCGCGAAAGAATTCAGCCGTGAAAACCCCTCCTACAGAATGTGACAGCGAGTCACTCTGGAACGCGACTGCAAATCAGAAAACGGCCGGGTATCGAGAGGATGCCCGGCCGTTCCTGTTCTGGTGGCGATTCTATTTGGCATGGTCTGAGTGATCATGGTTCTGCTTCAGGTGTTCCGGCAGCTTGTAGCCGCCGTACTGGAGAAAGCTGACCATGTCCAGAATTTCCTTCTTTGTCAGTACATTCGCCAAACCGTTGGGCATGGCGGATATTCTGGACGGGACCTGGTCTTCAATCTGCTTCCTGTCGATCCGAATGAATGCGTTCGGATTCAGCAGGTTGCTGACCACTTTCAGTTCCGCCGAACTTTCGTCAACGATGACGCCGGCAACCACTCGGCCGCTTTCCAGAACGAACTGATGGTTCTGATACTTTTTGTTGATCTCTGACGACGGATCCAGAATCTGCTGCAGCAGCTTCTCGCCCTTGTAGCGTTTCGCAACGTCCGTGAGATCCGGACCGAGATTTATTCCGTGTCCGGCAACGACATGACATTGATTGCAGCGGGCCTTCACAAAGGCCTGCATTCCCCTCATCATCGTGTCTTCATCGTCCCTGACCGATACGTTCTCAAAGTCCGTCACCTGCCACTCCTTAACCATAGCAGGCTTGCGAGCAGCCAGCATCGAGTCCACTTCGGACAGATCGTTCGCGACCACGATGTCTCCCTTCATGATGATCCAGTGTCCCGGAAATGTGCACACGAACGGATAGATGCCCGCTGCTGCGGGAGCATTGAATCGCATGACATGAACCTGCGATTTGCGTGTAGGGCCGATCATGGGTGACGCCTGCAAAATCAAATCTTCTTTCTCCGATGGAATGAAGTCCGAATTCGCGTTCTTCGGGTCACGAGCCATCGCGTTGGCCGCCATACCAACTTCGGCCAGAGTGCCCGGTTTCACAACCACCAGGTTATGGTCCGTCGCATCCGGATTAGTGAAAACAATCTTGACAGGTTGACCAGTCGTTACGGCGAACTGTTTGACCGTATACAACATCCGTTCCGGCAGGCACGATATCCGCACAGTTTTGAGATTCTTCTGCGAATCGAATTCAGCCTGTCCCGCGCTGGGAGTCGGTTCTTTAAGTTCGCTGCTGCGTTTCAGCCGATTCAGAATTCGGCTGATGTTGTATTCGGGGCTGCCTTCCCAGTGTCGTCGCAGCGTGTGTGAACCCAGCGCACACTGAATCGCATAGGCGACATGTTTTTCAGCGGGATGATTCAACGTCTGCAAGACGATGCCGAGTGCGTCCGGTGTACCGAGATAACTGCTGCAGATAGCCGCCTGCATGCGTACGATGCCATTTGTATCGTTGGCTGCCCTGCCCAGCAGTTCGTACACATCGGGAAAGTCGGCATGCCAGTAACGCAGCTGTTCAACGGCAGCAGCCCGAGCCATGTGCTGGTCGCACAGCAGCACGTCCCTCAGCAGATTCGTGGCAACAGTGCTGAGACTCTGTTGCTGCGGTACCCCGGCCCGTGCCGATTCCGGCTGCAGCAGTTTGCGACCATGGGCGCCGATGTTTCGATATGCCCAGATTGCTTCCACCTGATGGTGCCGAAAACGCGGGGCGGCGGGATCGAGGTTCTGCACCCAGACGTCGAGAGCCGCTTTCACTTCGGCTGCGTTCCTGCTTCGCAGTTCACGCTTGGCAATGTAACGCACTCGGTATTCCGGCCGCTTCAGAATCTCCAGTAAATCGTTAACACTGGCGTCGGTCATTTCCGGCAATGTCAGAAGCGGCCTGCCCTTGGCCGTGATCCGCCAGATGCGGCCGGAATGTCGATCGCGACGCTCGTCTCTCAACGAATACTGTGCATGCCCCTTTACCGGATTGTACCAGTCGCAGACGTACATGGCACCGCGAGGCCCGTAGCGAAGATCGACCGGAATAAAACTGAGATTTTTTGAAAAAATCAGATCGCTGACGTACTCCTCTTCGAAGCCGAAAGGACCTTCCTTCCATTTCAGAATCTCGATTCGATTAGTTGGCTTATACCGAGCCTTGATGAAGTGCCCCTTCAGTTCATCCGGGAATGTGCTGAAGTCCACCAGCTCCTGGCCACAGGTGCCCGAATACGCCTGCAGTCCTGCAGGTTTCGGATGCTGCTGTGGAAACGGCGGGTCCAGCGAATGAAATGCAGCCGCATAAATCGGATGACTGGCCATGTGCTGCCCCCAGTCATCAAATGTTACGCCCCAGGGATTCGTGCTGTGGTATGTGCCGAAGCTGTCCAGCTTGTGCCTGCTGTGATCAAAGCGAAACCAGCCGCTGTTCTGCTGCCGGACCGGTCCGTAGGGCGTCTCCACCTGGCTGTGATGAAAAATCGACTCCCGAAAAACCAGATCCCCATCGGGTGTCCAGACAAAGTCGTGCAGTGCATGGTGTGAATCTTCTGTACCGAATCCTGTGAGCAGTTGCTGGCGAAAGTCCGCCTTTCCGTCTCCATCGGTGTCTTTAAGAAATGTCAGATGTGGTTCTTCGGACACGTAGACGCCACCGTTACCAAGCTCGAACGACAGTGGGATATGCAGGTCGTCTGCAAACACTGTCGACCTGTCTGCCCTGCCATCACCGTCTGTGTCTTCCAGGATCACAAGTTTGTCATCAGGTTCCTTTCCCGGGTAGACATGAGGGTACGTAGTTGAACAGCTGACCCACAGTCGCCCCTGACTGTCCCATCGCATCTGAATCGGAGCAGCAATATCAGGGAACTCTTCTTCGCCTGCAAACAGGTTCACCTCAAATCGCGGATCAATCTCAAACGCTTTTAATTCATCAACAGCCGACATCCAGCTGTTGGCGCCGCGACTTTCTTTCGTGTCAGGCAGGATCGGCAGACTGGAATCGTCTGCCTTGTCCGACTCTGCACGACCAGCCGCCAGATCCCATGATCGAGCATCTCGGTTGGCCGTCATGATGTCGAAGTTTTTCATGGCCGGCAGGAAGTCAAGATAGCCGTACGTTTTGTTACGACCTCCGGTGTAATAGAATGTATTCAGCGGACGGTAACGCCGAAAGTACTGCTGATTTTTGTCGATGATGTTTGCCCTGAGATCTTCATTCACGGCTGAGGCGTCTTCACCAAAGACACTGCGGTACAGAGTTCGGGCGAACACTTCATATCCCGATTCCTTCAGATGCACGCCGTTCAGCGTCAGATCCGTCTGAGTCGGTTTCATCGCACGAAGCGTGTCACGATAAACATTCGCAAAGGCCACGCCCTGATCGGCCGCGACGTCCTGCATGACGCCCGCGTAAGCCTGAATCCTGCTGTTATTCAGGCGGGCCGCGGCGACACCCTTAATGTTCTCGTTAGCAGTAGGCGATACCAGCACGATCTGCGGCGCCGTTTTTCCATTGAAAGCACGCGTCTTCAGCGATGTCAGATACTTTGACAAGGACGCTCGGAACGCAGGGATGCCGTCTTCTCCGGCGAATGACTCGTTAAACCCGTAGCCCGCAAAGATAATATCGATCTTCTCATGAGTTAAATGCTGATTCTGATCAGCAAAGTTATCCGGTCGCGGTTGCAGGTCCGGAGTATCAGCCGGCCACGAAAGATGCCGAATGATCAGTTCGTGACTGGGATACCGCTGGTGCAGCATCGTCTCAAAGTAACCAAACAGCTGACTGCGGTCCATCAGCGTATTGCCGACAAATGCAATGCGGTCGCCACGATTTACGTTCAGCGGCAGGGTGGTTGTTTGCGGAGCTGTCTGCCGGGCACGTGGAGCCGTTTTGGCATAGATACCGTACTGCAGATACTCAGGGTCTTCCGGCGGTTCGCCTTTGCCCGTAGTCGTGTTTCTGGCGTCCTTCATGTTCGCAACGGACGGGTTGGCCGCATTTGCTTTCGAGTCAGGTACGCTGTTCGGTCGAATGGGACGGGCTCGCACCTTCTGAGGAACATCCTTCCCGGCGGCCCAACAGATGCCATTCAGGAACAGCCGCACAAAATGACGATTCGTGAATGTCCCCGGGTGGCCAAGTGTGGTGGCAAAGACGCGGCCACCCCATTGGTTGTGCCAGGCCCATGCAACCGGTTGCGTCATCGTTTCCGTCAGTTCGTGAGTGCCAAAAGCGTTCTTTACTTCTCCTGTCTTCTTTGATTTACCGGTGCCTCCCAGCAGCACCTCTGCATCCTCAGGTGGATCAGCCAGATACAACGTACCAGCTGCCGTCAGATTTTCAGTCAGCTTTACGCCGGTCAGAATGGGATGTCTGATTGCCGCAGCAACGCCATTCACCTGTGTAGTACCCTGTAGATGAATGAAGTATTCGGAGCCCAGCGCTTCGCGCCCAAATCCGTCATTCCATTTTGAGTTCGGACTGCTCTGCGGATAGGCGAACGCGTGTGTGCTGCAGCGAAACCCAACGACTGGCTTTCCGGATTCGAGATAATCCACGATGAGCTTCAGTTGATCGTCGGGCAGAGTCAGGAACCTCATGTAGAAGACCGCGACATCTGCGGTGCGCAATACTTCCAGACCCCGGATGCCGGCGGAGTCTTTTGCAGGATCTCCGGCCGGCAGCACAACCGTTGTGTAAAATCCCATTCGCTCCAGCTGACTGGCCAGAGCGGGCATCGTATCACCGGGGCTGTATTGCTGTGTGCCAATAACAAAAACGGCATGCGGTTTTGCGGAAACCTGGGCAGAAGTGTCTTCCGGTGGAACGCACACCAGCATCAGAATGAAAACGCACGGGAATAGATAAATTCTGAACATGAACATATCTCGATTAATGACACAAAGACGCAGGACACGAAACTCGCTCTAAAACACTGGTGCGACGAAGTCTCACTGAAACGCTGTTTCTGCGGCGATTGATGGAAGGATGTACTTTACAAATCAACGATTCAAAATGCCCGGCCAGACAAACATCTGCGGGGATGTGGTCGCAACAATTCCCGTTTCAGCCCGCAGAATAGCCACATGTCGGAGGGTGAAACCCCGATTCCACGCATGAAAACTGTACAAACCGGACTCAGACATGTTTAATGCGATAAATATTGAGTAAAAGCGGCTGCTCATGACCATCACCGGACTCGTCCTTGACTTGATATCGATTATCCTTCTTTGCTGAAGACTAACCCTCTCAGGACGTTTGCCTCTTCTTGTGACCCAGCAGACTTGAGTTTCGAATGGAAGCACCGACAGCTGCCAATGAGTTCTACGAACTCCTGCAAAAAAGCGAATTGCTTACAGCCGGGCAGGTGCGCAAAGTGCTTGAGCAGTTCGGGCTCGATATGGAAATGCCTCCCGAAACCATCGCTCGCTCATTAGTACGAAATCGAGTGCTGACACCGTTTCAGGCGGAACGGTTGCTGGAAGGTCGATATCGCGGTTTTGTGATCGACGGATATCGTGTTCGCGAAGTACTTGGCGTCGGCGGTATGGGGTGTGTCTACATTGCTGAAGACCGCGACCGCAAACGCAAAGTTGCACTGAAAGTCATGGCCAGCCACCATGCACTCGATCCCGGGATGCTGGCGAGAATGAAGTTGGAAGCTCGGGCGGGAATGGAAATTCAGCACCCGAACGTTATCGAGACCTATCGCATCGACAGTACGGGGGCCGTCAACTACATGGTTCTGGAACTGATGCGGGGCATCAGTCTTCATGAACTTGTTGCATTGCACGGCCCGGTGAACTGGGAGATGACCTGTGACATATTCCTGCAGGTGGCACTTGGCCTGCAGGCGGCTCACAAGAAAGGAATTATTCACCGCGACATCAAGCCGGCTAATATTCTGGTGGACAGTAAAGGAGTCACAAAACTGCTGGACTTCGGCCTCGCCAAACTGGAGAACAACGAAGGCGATGAGTTCTCTCTGGCAATGATTTTCGGCCACGACTGTCTAGGCACACCCGATTACATTGCTCCGGAACAGGCCATTGACAGCAATAGTGTGGATCACAGGGCCGACATCTACAGTCTCGGCTGCACAATGTATGTTGCATTGACGGGCCGAGTGCCATTTCCTCAGAAAAACAACGCAGCCAAACTTGAAGCTCGAAAAACTCAAACGCCACGTAAAATTCGCAGCATACATCCCGAAGTCTCTGAAGACGTCGTCGCTATTGTTGAAAAAATGATGGCAAGGGAGCCCGAAGATCGTTTCGCGTCTGCTCTGGCCGTCGCCAGGGCACTGAAGCCACTGGCCGTGCGGAAGCCTGTGAAGTTCGACTTTCGACACCTGGTCACCCTGCGAGCAAAACAGGCTCGCGCCAAAGACAACGCGTCTCGAAAATCACAGCAGCCCGCAACTCCCCGCTCGTCCATTACGTCCGCCAGTGCATGGCTCGACAACCCCAGCCGTCACCTGCAGGCTGAGATTGACACATTTGCCGGCGACGACACACCTGCGATCCGCCAACCTGCACCGCCTGTTTCACGACCGCAGGTCACCGCGCCGACGCAGCGGGCGGCTCAGTCACGGCCTTCCGTGCAGACTCGTACAAATGTTCCATCAGGCTGGTTCATCAGGCGTTTGAAGTCAAAGCAGCTGCGCGAGATGACAAGTGTCAAGACGCGTGTCGGAACGGCGCACGAGTGCGAAATTACCATGACCGGAACCGTTGTTGATGAAAGACAGTGCAGCATCGAATTTGATGGCGGCCGATGGCAGCTGAAGCAGGAATCAAAGACGCAGCCGACATTTGTAAATGGAGATGCAGAAGTCTTTGTTGAACTTCGGCACCGGTCCAGAGTGACCTTCAGCGACGGCAGCGGCTTCGAACTGCTGAGTGAATCAGAACTGGCAGCCGAACAAAAACGGCGGAACGCACTGCTGTTAGTGCTGGCTCTGGGTTTTGGTGCCGGTATCGTGGCCGTTCTGTCCGCCGCACTTTTGTTCTGAACCGCGCATTCACAGTGCATCGAAGTTCCGGGCGCCCATGATGCTGTCTCCGGAATGCAGTGCTGCAGGACTTCATTTCACCGTGGCCGTTGACTGGCCGAAGTCAGCGGAAAACATATCCCTTAATCGATTCGAAAACATGCTGGAAACGTGAACCGACTGCCGACAGAAGCAGTTGCGTTTCTGAATACTCGTCAGCACGCAAAGTGCAGACTCAGCGCCGACCGGTCATCCCAAGGTCGGTACGACGCACACCGCGCTGGCCACGTCACCTCGCCCGGATCACGCAGCTGACCGCCGCTCGTCCGAACGACAGACACGCGTTTACGCCAAGCCGACCTCGCGCCGGAACCTGATGGCAGCCTCAGGGAAGATTTGCCCCGACCCGTCTGTTGAAACGACGCGGATTTAGCGACTCCGCGGCACAAAGTCATTAATTACTTGATTTCGTCTCCGCAAGCAGGTGTACTAATGATCACCAGAAATAAAAGGATTACTGTATCACCAAAAGGAATATCCATAGTTTCACTTCTCTACTGCGGGCCGGTTGTGATGTCTGGGTTCCAAAACTGTAAAGGGTGCCGAGCAGACGGACCATTCGTAGAAACGCGGTCTCGTGTCCGACGGTTCATGTTCCGACTTGTGGGACGCCGTCGTTTTCGATGCATCGAATGTGGGCGACGCTTCAGTATGCACGTAGGCAGGACTGTCGCCATCAAACCCACGTCAGTGGACCGAGAGTCGGGCCCTGACTACTGATTCACGTGTATCCGAACAGGTCCCCGGCCGCCGTGCCGGAAGTTGAAGGTACTCAGGGCGCCCGTTTGGCAACACTCGGTCCGTCACGCGTGAAGTGACGTGTTGACTTTCTGGAGCCCTGCCGTTGTCATCGGTCCATCTGTTCCGGCATGTCGGCAATGGGTGATCCCACCAGTCCCTGCGAAACACCGAAAACACAACCACAAAAACGGGGACCGTTGCCGTGGATGGTGCTGTACGAACTTCTGTTCGTGATAGTGATTCTTGTGGGTGTGATTCTGTTGAGTTCCGCGACGCTGCGACAGGTCACCCCTGAACGGGAAATGCAGGCCAGGCAACAAACCAAGGTTGCCCGAAAACAGGTCATGGATGCGATACAGAATGCCGAAGCAGAATCGCGACTTGAATGAATTGGCGGCCCGACACCCTTTGTCACGGTATTCAGCTCTGGTCTGCAGGTTACTCAGCACCGCCCCATGACCGGCATTTCCGAACTGCCCGACATCTCTGAATCACGCGACTTCCCGCCCGTGCCCACAGCGAATAAATGTCACGATCCGCCGGGGATGATGCGCAGACAGACGGGCTTTCCAACTCCGATGGTATTCTGCGTTCGTGACAAAGCACCAGTTGTTGTGTCTACCTTCATCACGACCACGGTGTCTGAATTCTGATTCTCTGCCAGCAGCCACTGACCGGTCGAATCAAGAATGAAGTTTCGCGGCTCCTGGCCACCGGTCTTTTCGATCTCGATAATTTTGAGTCTGCCGGTCTTCTGATTAATAGAATAAACAGCGATGCTGTCATGCCCACGGTTGCTGACGTAAAGAAACCGACCATTGGGATGGACGAGACATTCTGCGGTACTTTTACGACCGTCAAAATCTGCCGGCAGCGTTGAAATCTGTTGAACTGCGGTCAGCGTTCCCGTTGTAAAATCTCGAGAAAACGCTGTCACTTCACAGGTCAGTTCATTGTTGGTGTACGCGAATCGGCCTGACGGATGAAGACTGAAGTGTCGGGGACCTCCTCCGGCGGGAATCTCGACGCAGTCCGCAGCCGACGGAACCAGTCGACCGGCCTGATCATCAAAGCGATAGATCATGACGCAGTCCGTCCCCAGATCCGCCGCATAGGCGAACCGATTATCCTGTGATAGATTGATCGAATGGGCGTGAGGTTTCTCCTGCCGCTGCCTGTTCGGTCCGTTACCCACATGATTGATCAGACATGACCGCGGAGCCAGTGTCCCGTCGTCCCCAATCGGAAAGACTGCCAGATTCCCGCCGACGTAATTTGCCACCAGCAGGAAGCGGCCGGTCGCATCAACGTTGCAATGACAAGGGGCTCCGCCCCCTGTGGGCTGCTGATTGATAAGCGTCAGCAGTCCGTCCGACCTGTTAATATGAAACGCACTGACCGCTCCGGTGGGTTCACCCCCAAAGTCGTTCGTTTCATTGCATGCAAACACGACCGCCATTGTCGGATGAATCGCCAGGAACGATGGATTGTCGGCTGTTGCAGCCAAGGCCGGAGGACTCAACCGGCCGGATTCGTCATCAAAAACAGACGTATAAATGCCCTTACTGGGACTATCGCCCCGAGTGTAAGTGCCAATAAAAACACGGTGTTCGGCCGCACACAAATCAAACGCAACCGACAGAACAACAAGAATTGTGAGACATCGCATATCGGTAGACTCCGCGTCCTCTGAAAATGTGCTGATTTCACAACAGGCGTTCGGCCACTTCGGCCAGCATCGATACCATAGTGAGTGCATCCGTGAATTGGAATTCGCTCCATTCACTGCACTGCATGCACACAAACACCGCAGAGCCGCTGACTGACAGAACCTCCCGTAATTCGGAATCGTGCGAAGCTGTCGCCGGTCGGGAGAATCTCGCCGCATACCGATTATTGAAGCTCGACGGGCGAACTTCACCAAGGTATACAAAGTTTCCGCCGTCAGTCGGAATCCGATTCTCCAGGGTAATATCCCGTCTCACATGACCATTTACAATTTTTTTCTGATGCATCGTCACCTGTTTCAAATTCGCCCCGTCACACTCCATCCTCTCATTCGCTGGTATACGTCGATCAGCAGCAACGTACACTGCATCTCGTCGCTCGTTCACGTCAGCCTGAAGGTTCTGCTGACCATAGGAGTTTGCTCCGACTGCAGCTGTGGGCAGGACTATGTGAGTCAGCTGCAGACCACAGCGATTTCAGATGGTAAGTCCGCTCTGGGACACTGGGGTACTGACCCGGCTGACTATTCGATGTGGACATCGCACTCGAACCGATTGGTTCCGGTCTACACCTTTGGTACGAAAGGCAGCGGGACCGGCGTTGACCTGAACGACTATATCGGCGCAAACAGCGTTTACAGATCAAAAGAAGCGGTGCGTCGAATTTACGGCCGTGTGCCGGAAAGAACCGTCAACGCGAAAGCCGTTTGGATGGACCAGACAAACATCGCTGACATCCAGCGGGCGGCGGCGTCCGCCGGGCGGAAACATATTTTCATCGTTGTTTTTGATGGCATGGACTGGACAACCACTCGACTTGCTGCCATCCACAACGAAGGGGCCGTCACATACAGTAACGGTCGAGGAACCGGCACGCACTTTCAAAACTACAAGGCGGACGGGACAACTCAGTTTGGATTGATGGTTACAAGCCCTCACAACGACGGCACCACGACTGACACCAATAACCAGACGGTGCAAAACCCGGGTGGCTCTGTATTTGGCGGATATGATGCACTGGCCGGGGGAGCAGCGCCGTGGATGCCACCCGTCGATTCGTCATATCTGCTGGGCAAACCTGCTGACGGTCAGCCGCAACACGCCTACACGGATTCGGCCTCCGCCGCCACCAGCATATGTGCTGGCATCAAGACCTATAACAACGCCATCGGCGTCGGCCCCGGTGGAGAGAAGGTCTCTACAGTCGCTCACGAACTGCAACAGGATGGCTTTGCGGTCGGTGTTGTCTCGTCCGTTCCCATCAGTCACGCAACCCCCGCAGCAGCATACGCACATAACGTCGCTCGCAAAGACTATCAGGATATCGCCCGAGACATGCTGGGCCTGCCGTCCGTCGCCCACCCGGATGTCCCGTTACCAGGCCTGGATGTGGTAATCGGCGGCGGTTTCGGAGAAATAACAGACGAGGCGCCCCCCCAGGGCATCAACTTTGAAAAAGGTAATCTGTATCTGGCGGACAGTGATTTGAAAAGAGTTTCTGTTCAGCAAGGTGGCGAATACTACACCGCCGTCCGTACATCGGGCAAAACCGGTGAACACGTTCTGCAGCGAGCGGCCAGAAGAGCCGCTGACGATGGAAAACGCCTGCTGGGATTCTATGGCGTCGGTGAATACCACGGCCACCTTCCGTTCCAAACTGCAGACGGCGATTACTCTCCGGTTCGTGGCCGAGCAGAACAGCCGGAGCAATACTCCCTGAATGATCGAAATGAGAATCCAAACCTGGCTCACATGACCGAAGCTGCTCTCACTGTGCTGTCGTCTCGCTCCAAAGGAATCTGGCTTCTGGTGGAAGCGGGTGATGCTGACTGGGCGAATCACGACAACAATTTTGATAACTCCATCGGAGCCGTGAACAGTGGAGATGCAGCCGTAGAAGTGATCACGGACTGGGTCGAAGCCAACAGCAACTGGCAGGAATCAATCCTGATCGTGACAGCTGACCATGGCCACCTGTTCCAACTGACGTCACCTGAGCTTCTGGTCCCACCGGCAAAGGCAGGTTCGGAACATTAGTGCCGGCTGCAGCGCACGAAGGCACAGTCCTCATGACTGTGCCTTCAAAGACCGACGTTTACTGAAATTGATGATGAACATCATACGAACGAAATGCGGCCGTCCGGGCATTTGGCCCTAAATCCGGGCAACAAGCAACTATCGCGAAGCGATCGTGAATCCTGTTTCCAGTTGTGCGCGCTGCATATGCCGGTGCATAAGCCGCCCGATCTGAGCAGCACTCCGAAACCCTTCTTCACGAGCAAGAATCCGCAGGTCCGGCGAAACAACAAGAACCGTTGGCAGTGACGTAATGCGAAGCTGTTTGACAATACTGCCGTTGGTATCGGCATCCAGGTCCACTGCAATGAAATTCTGATTAATGTCACGCACGACCCTGAAATCTGCAAATGTTTCTCTTTTCATCTTCTGACAATAACTACACCAATCTGCTGAGATCCTGATCAACATAGGTCGGCCACTTTGCCGAGCCATCGCAGCTGCTTCACCAATATCGCTGTGCCATTTCACCGTTGTGATGGTGTGGACCACGGGGCGGTAGGGGCTTACCGCTCGCCGACCGAAGTCGCCGGACGCAAGCAGACTCCCGGAATGTGCAGCTGGGGTGCTTCGTCGTCGCATCGGACCTTCGTGACCGGACGGCCTTGGCACTGGTGCTTGCAATC
>Ga0315331_10000647_pt1 | contig 24582 bp, 24 predicted proteins | sample M160m34915metaG_FD_203456 | JGI IMG/M metagenome (GOLD analysis project Ga0315331, IMG submission 203456) | Ammonia-oxidizing marine archaeal communities from Monterey Bay, California, United States - M1 60m 34915 | ecosystem: Environmental > Aquatic > Marine > Intertidal zone | place: USA...
TCGCGAGGCCAGACGGCTTGTCAATGACGACAGCAGAATTATCCCGGTAGATCACCGCCGACTGGATCATATCGGCATCCGCATCGGATACTTCCGTGCGCCTAGGTGCTGGCGGCGGTTTAGCGCGAAATGTCTGTGCATCACCAAGCGGCGGTACGCGGACAATCTGGCCCTCTTCCACCCGATCACCTGATTTGACGCGCTTACCATCCAGCCTGATCTGGCCAGAGCGCGCGAGCTTCTGCAAACGCCCATGGGTCAGGTCCGGATACCGGCGCTTGAACCATTTATCAATCCGCAGCCCGGCTTCCGCCGCGCGCACCGCCAATTGCTGTACGCCGCTCATACCGCACCCCGCATTAATTTCAGTCCCAATACAAATCCGCCAAGCCCCGCCACAACAGAGCCCAGCACATAAAAAGCGGCCAGTGCCGCCTCACCCCGTTGCCAAAGCGTCAAGGCATCCAGCGAGAATGACGAGAACGTCGTGAAGCCACCAAGCAGGCCAACAGCCAGCAGCAACCGCGCATCCTGTGCGCGTCCGCTATCGCCCATCAGCCCGTGCGCCATAGCACTGGCGAACAGGCCCATAGCGAGCGAGCCAGCCACATTGCAAATCACCGTGCCCCACGGGAAATCCGTCCCAAAGATGCGCGTTGAAGCGATCCCAACGCCATAGCGCAAACCTGCGCCAACGCCGCCGCCTATAATAACAAAAAGCAGGCCCTTCATTTATCTGCCTCCTCATCGATATCATTGTCGCACCCATCTTCCCGTTGCGTACGGACGCGTTCAAAGTAAGCCAACCGCTTTGCGGCCTCACGTTCGAAGCCACGTTCGACAGGCGCGTAATATTTGGCGCGAGGCATGCCATCCGGGAAGTAGTTCTGGCCAGAAAACGCTTCTTCCGCGTCATGGTCATAAGCATACCCGGCTCCATAGCCCAGGTCTTTCATCAGCTTGGTCGGCGCATTCAGAATGTGGGCTGGCGGCGTCAATGATCCAGTTTCCTTGGCGGCGCGCATCGCCTGATCATAGGCCTTGTATACGGCATTCGATTTCGGTGCGATGGCCAGATAGACAATCGCTTCTGCAATTGCCAACTCCCCTTCCGGCGAACCGATGCGTTCGTAATGTTCCCAAGCACTCAGCGCCAGGGGAAGCGCCTGCGGATCAGCAAGGCCCACATCCTCAGACGCAAACCGGGCGACGCGCCGGGCGATATATCGGGTGTCCTCACCACCAGAAATCATCCGGGCGAACCAATACAACGCGGCGTCAGGGTCCGACCCGCGCATGGATTTATGCAGAGCCGAGATCAGATTGTAGTGGCCTTCCTGGGACTTATCGTAGATCTGTGCCCGTTTTTGCAAGACAGCGGCGAGACCTGCGGCGTCCAGCAACGGCTTTGGTGGCAGGCGCGCTAGCTCATCGACCAAATTCAGGAGATAACGACCATCGCCATCAGCCATGGCTTTCAGCACCGCCCGGGCATCATCTTTCAGCGGCAGCGGATGGCCAGCTTCAGCTTCCGCGCGGGTAATGAGTATTTCTAGCGCGGTATCATCCAGCCGCGACAGCACCAACACCTGGCAACGGGATAGCAGTGCCGAGTTCAGTTCAAACGATGGGTTTTCTGTCGTTGCACCGACAAGCACGACAGTACCGTCTTCAACATAGGGCAGGAAGCAATCCTGCTGGGCGCGATTAAAGCGATGAACTTCGTCAACAAATAGCAGTGTGCCCCGCCCCAGTACCCGGCGTTGTTTTGCCGCTTCAAAAGCTTTGCGCAAATCCGCAACGCCAGAAAACACAGCCGATAGGGACTTGAACTCCAGATCAACCGCCCCCGCCAATAGCCTCGCAATCGTCGTCTTGCCGCAACCGGGCGGGCCCCAAAGGATGAGGCTGGCGAGACGACGCTCACCAAGCATCCGCGCGAGTGGGCCTTCCGGACCAAGCATGCCGTCTTGGCCCACCACTTCCCCAAGCACGGTCGGTCGCAAGCGCTCCGCAAGCGGGCGTGACGTGGCCTGTTCCAGACCAGCGGCTTCGAAAAGGCTAGACATCAATCAGGGCCTTTATGCACGGCGGCGAGAGTAGACTGCGGTATATGCACAACTTCTAACTCACATTCAGCACATGGATTTTGTCACCGCGACGGACGACGAAGCGCCAGCGGCGGAAGCGTTTGCCTGCCACCTCCAGCAAATCCCGCACGGATGCGACAGACGCATCATTCACCTCGACGATCACATCCCCTGGGCGCAACCCAAGGCGGCGCGCAAAGCTGCGGCCTTTAACATCAAGCACTACAACGCCGTCGCCCTCTACATTTAGGCCGTATTCCTCCGTAACGGCGGGCGACAGATTAGCAACTTCAACGCCATCTAGCGGGCTACCTATGTTCAGCGTCACCTGATCGCGCGGCACCGTTTCAGGCGGCACTTCCAGACGAACGGATGCTGTGAAGGGCTTGCCCCGACGCCACAAATTAATCTCAGACTGATCGCCGATCTGCTTTGTAGAAATACGGAAGCGCAGCTCCACCGGATCGCGGATCATCCGACCATCAATGGCCAATACGACATCGCCTTGGCGGATGCCGGCACGGCCAAGCGGTCCTGCAGGGTCAACGGAATCAAGCAGTACGCCGCTTGGTGGGGACAACCCGATGGCGCGCGCCAGATCCGCCGTCACTTCCTGCCCCTGCGCGCCAAGCCATGGGCGGACAACACGGCCACCTGTGCGTGCGGCCTCAACCATGCGGCGGACAAGGCTGGAGGGGATTGCGAAACCAATGCCCATGCTGCCGCCGCTTCTGGAATAAATTGCCGTGTTCACGCCAATCACCCGGCCCTGCATGTCGACCAGCGCACCGCCGGAATTGCCTGGATTGATCGCCGCATCCGTTTGGATGAAAACGCCAAAATCTGTCAAACCAGGCCGTGATCTCGCGAGTGCCGAGACAATGCCACTGGTGACCGTCTGGCCAACACCAAACGGATTACCAATCGCCAACACCAGGTCACCAACTTCAATCCTTTCGGAAGGGCCTAGCTCTGCCACTGGGAGAGTCTGGCCATCCGGGTCTATCCGCAATACCGCGAGGTCGGAACGCTCATCTGCTTGCACGACTTCAGCCGCGAACTTCCGCCTGTCATTCAAGACAACACGGATTTCGTCTGCACCCTCAATGACATGCATATTGGTGACAACCATGCCCTCACCAGAAACGATGACGCCAGAGCCAAGCGAAGATTCCGACCGCTCACGCGCGCCACCGGGGTAGCGATCTCCGAAAAACCGGCGAAAAAACGGGTCGTCAAATAAAGGGGAGGCCCGACGTTCGCGCACCGTCGTTCGCGTGAAGATGTTCACAACAGCAGGTGCCACACGCTTTACCAGCGGGGAAAATGATAGCTGTATCTCAGCGTTCGATTGCGGCACGGCGCGCGATTGTGCATCCGCCTGCTCAATTGCTGTGGCCGCCAGGAGAGCTGTCAGCGCCCATGCACTCAGTTTGATCCTATGTTTCATGGGACCGCACCTTAAACCTTTTTGTCCTTCAGGGCATGTGGGAATTCATAGCGAAGGTCGTAATACCGTCCCTGGCTTCACCGCGTATCAACGCTTACTGCGGGTTGCGCAGGTGGATGCGCCAGTGCGCTCATAGATTCCACGTCGATCCCGTCCTGACGCAGAGCTGCAATAATCCGAGCGAGATGGGCCGCACCTTCGGTTGCGAGAATGAAATCAATCTGGGTCGCCTTAATCGGCACATCGAAGAACAGGCGTTCATGGCGGACTTCCAGAACATTACCGCCTACTTCCGCAACAATATCCGCAGCGCGCATCAGAGAGCCCGATCAGTCAGCCGTTTGAGCGCGATGGCGGTCGATGCGGCTCTCCCGTGCCAATCCGCGCAACAGCGCCTGAGCCAGGATTGAAGCATCAATATTGCCGCCAGAAAGAATGAGACACACCCGCCCCCCCCGGAAGCGTTCAGGCTCTGCCAACATGGCTGCCAGCGCGGCGGTACCCGCGCCTTCGACAACGGTTTTTTTCAATCTCACAGAGCGTCTTAACAGCGATCTCAAGGAAGCCCTCGTCAACCAGGATGATCTTATCGACCCGCTCCCGAATGATGGGGAGAGTTAACTTTTCAGGCGCTTTTTCGGCGATGCCTTCGGCAAGCGTTGGAGCAAGTCCAGGCGCTTCCAGGCCGTTTAGAGCTGCATACATCGATGGGTATAGTGCGGCCTCAACTCCTGTCAGCCAGGCATTTGGCATGACCTATGCCAAAGTCGTTGCAATTTCAGCAAAAAGGCCGCCGCCGCCAATGGGGATCACCACATCATCAAATTCAGGACCGTCTTCAGCGAGTTCAAGCCCAATTGTGTCCTGGCCAGACGCCACATGCGGGTCATCATAACGGTGGATGTATGTCAGACCGCGCTCTTGCTCGATCAGCCGGGCCTCACTGCCTACCTCTTCTAGCGTTTCCCCATACAGAATAGCTTCAGCACCGAACCGCTTAACGCCCTCGACTTTGGTGTAGGGGGTAAACTCCGGCATAACGATAAAGGCTGGCGCGCCCAGCCTTCGGGCATAGTATGCGACACCCTGGGCATGGTTTCCGGCAGAAGCGGCAATGACGCCTGCCTTCAATTCCGCATCACTCATCGACACCAACTTGAACAGACTGCCCCGGTCTTTGAACGAATCCGTATATTGCAGGTTTTCAAACTTCAGCCAAATCTCAGCGCCCAGCATCTCTGAGAGCGTGCGCGAATAGCGTCTATCGAAATATCCATTAGAACAGTTTGCGATGGACAAGGCGTCCTGGGAAGGCAGTTCCTGCGAATGGCCGTAAAATTTGGAGCCAGCCACAGCAACCAAATGCGCCCAAACTTAAAGTGACGCCATCCTATGGCCGCTCAGGCTTTAGCGTCAGAACATGGCTCGGCGTTGTGAGCGGTTCGAGAGTAAGATATTTGCCATCACGCCATTGTTCGGCAAGGCTCGAACGATTGTTTGAAAACAGGCGCCCGCTCTGCCCCGGCCCAATCATGAAGCGGGAGCTGTCTAAATCCGCCAAATCATACAGCGCACGGAGGCCTGGCCCATGGCCCTGTCCGTAAGGATTGGCATTGGAACTAAACCGCATCGCCGCCCGATTGACTGTTTCCTGGCCGCCGGGCGATGGGATGCGCACATTGAACAGACTGCCAATGACCGGGATTCGGCCAAAGCCCAGATGCCGGAAATTCACTTGATGGACAGCACCCCAAGTCGGTTCATCGTCACCGCCCGCGGTTTCTACTTCCAAGACGGCAGCTTCGAAAGCAGACTCCAGGATGCTTTGGCAGGTTTCAGTCTCTGGCGTCGTAACGTTATCGCACCAACCTGGTCGCTCCGTCAGCGCACGCTCCAGGACCTCTGCGCGAAGACCAAACCAACCCGCAAAGTCTTCTTTCAGCTTGTCTGCGAATATCTGGCGGATCGCTGCCCGCATCCAGGCGAAGAAGATTGCGGGGGACGCATCATCCATCCGCATCTCGTTATCCCAAGCACTAAGCGTCTTGAGCTGCGCCGCTGCAGTATCAGTCAATGCGCTCTCGTCCAAAATTGACAGCATGATCGGCTTCAAGCGGGTCGCGATGGGGGATTTAACGTCCGTCTGGATCGCGGCCATGCGTTCCGGCGTGATTGCACCATCCGCTTGCAGTTGATCAACAATCCGCTGCATACGCCCGGAATAGCCCCACTCACGCCCGAGCCAGAGCGGATAGTCATCTGGCACAATCTTGTTATTTGCGTTCGCAACCCAACCCTGGTTTGGCTCAAACACCTGGGGCAATGCGGAGACATCGGCGAAGCGCACCCAATCCCCAGCGCCGCTAGCGCCATCTGCAGGCATATACCCATCGCCGCTTTTCCGGATCGGTAACAGCCCCCCTGTCGCCATGCCGACGCCATCTGGCCCAGCGTAGAAAACATTCTGTTGCGGGCCATTAGTGAGCTTCAGCGCATCCAGCATATCGTCCCATTTGCGCGCACGGTTTATGCGGTGCAGCGTGACGGCAGCCCCCTCATTCTCTAGCAGGCCAGTATGCGCGAGCGCCAAAGCCGCCCCTTCTGGCGCTTGGCCGTTACCGTCTGAAATGACGGGTCCATGTCGGGTGCGTCGAACGGTAATCTTCTGGTCCTTCCCAAACCGGACGCGAATAACTTGGTCGAATTTTTCAAAAGGCTCCGGGCCAGTCGGGGTCAGGTATTGATCCGGGTTTCCGGGATCAATCGTCTCGATATAGATATCGCTAGTGTCAGTAGTCGCGTTCGTGAGCCCCCAGGCCACATGCCCGTTATGGCCCAGAACAAGCGCCGGCATACCCGGCGACGCCGCCCCTGCAAGCAGGAACCCCGGCGCTTCCATCCGAACAAGATGCCAGGTGGCAGGGGCCGTGAGGCCAAGGTGCGGATCGTTCGCCAGAAGCGGTGCGCCTGTCGAGGACCTGTCCGCAGTCACAGCCCAAGCGTTTGACCCGTTATCAGGATTGGACATCGCCGCGAGCGCCCGCGCTGCAGCGAGCGCGGCTTCTGCTATCTCAGGTGTCGTAATTGGGCCATCTGCTGGATAGTCAGGCCAAAGGTCTAACATTTGCTCAGGCGTCAATCGGGCGGCAAGGCGAAGCCGCATCAACTCCGACCCCCAATTGCTGACAAGGCGAAGGCTCATCAACCGCGTCCAGACGATAGAGTGGGCGGGCGTCCAGGGTTCTGGGTCAGGCGCTAAGGCCAGCGTCAGTTCATCCGCCGCTACGCCATGACGCGTTTGCAGCCAGGCGTTCACACCATCTGAATAGCGCTGATAAATGGTGCGAATATCATCTGGCAGATTGGCGACATCCTGTTCCGCCATCCGGTCAATGCCAAGAATACGCATGCGAAAATCAAAACTAGCTGCTGGCGGGCCAACCACTTCAGCCAACCGCCCCGCCGCCAACCGGCGCAGCATCTCCATTTGGAAAAAACGGTCCTGGGCGTGGGCGAAACCGAGTGCGAAGTATGCCCCCTGCTCCGTCTCGGCTTTAATATGCACGACGCCCAAATTATCCCGCGAGACCGTTGCCTCTGCGCCAAGCCCGGGAACCATCCGCTCACCATCAAGCTCCGGCTGGCCGAGCCATACGCGGCCAACCAGTATCGCCACTGCCGCAATGGGTGCGCTAATCAACGCTAGCAAAACCCATGCACCGCAGCGGAGCCAGCGGGAAAGGCGGGATCGCTGCTGGATGGGTCGCACGACCGGGCTCAGTACAGCGCTTCCAGGCGGTCAAAATAATGGGCAATGATAAATTTCCGACGAATTTTCATCGTTGCGGTCATCAAGCCATTGTCCGTCGTGAAGGCTTCATCGGCGAAGGCCCAGCGGCGCACGCGCTCGATCCTAGACATTTTTTCGTTTGCCCGGTCGACCGCCGCCTGTACATCACTGCGAAATGCCGCGTCCTTCAGCAAGCTGGCCTGATCGACGCCATGATCTGCAGCCCAGGTGCGGCAGAAATCTTCACCCGGCACAATCAAAGCCACGATGTTAGGGCGCTTATCGCCGAATACCATAGCCTGCTCGATCTCTTCCTCCAGCGCTAGAATGCCTTCAACACGCTGCGGCGCGATATTGTCACCGCCCGCATTCACGATGAGGTCTTTCTTGCGATCTGTAATCATCAGGCGGTTTTCAGCATCGAATGCGCCAACGTCACCCGTATGCAGCCATCCGTCCTGTAGTGCGTCAGCGGTATCATCGGCGCGCTTCCAATAGCCTTCCATCAGGAGCGGGCCGCGCACCAGAATTTCACCGTCATCAGCAATCTTGATCTCGACGTCAATCAACGCTGGGCCGACAGTGTTGATATTAATTGAGTCTGGTCGGTTGCAGGAGACGACCGGGCCAGCTTCCGTCTGCCCATAGCCTTGCAGCAAACACAGGCCAAGCGAGCTGAAAAACAAGCCGATATCGTAATTCAATGGCGCACCGCCAGAGACCAGAGCCTTCAGTCGCCCACCAAACCGTTCCCGCACCTTAGAGCGCACAAGCGAGTCCAACGTCGCGTCCTCAATCCGCTCCATCATGCTGAGGCCGCCGGTTTCAATCCGCTTGATGCCGAGCGCCACAGCCCGGCTGAAAAGCTTTCGCTTCAGGTCCGACTCTTTCTTCAGGCCCTGTGTGATCCGTGCATGCAGGCTTTCATAAAGCCGCGGTACGGCGGTCATAATTGTTGGCCTGGCCTCGGTCAGGTTTTTGGCCAGCTTGTCTGTGCTTTCCGCGTAGTAAACTTGTGAGCCGACTGCCAGTGGGAAGAAATGGCCCGCGGTCCGCTCGTAGGCGTGGGACAACGGCAGGAACGAGAGAAACACCTCGTCCCGCAGATCGCTGACACCATCCAATTCATAAATCAGGTCAGCCGCACTCTTGGCGTTCGCGAACAACGCCCGATGGGACAGCATAACGCCCTTCGGCTCACCGCCTGTGCCAGACGTATATATCAACGTCGCAAGATCATCCCGTTTGATGGCTGCAAGCGTTTCCGGCGCATCCGTATGGTCTCGGTTAGCGTCTAACAGGTCGCCAAGGGCATGAGCGCGCGCGGATGATTCTTCCCGGTCTAGGGAGATTGAAAAGCGTATATCAGTCCGTTCCGACGCCGCATTCAGCGCGCGGGCACCGATTTGGCCTTTCGTGACGATCACGCCAACCGCGTCGGAATCCTCCAGCACGTAGGTATGATCAGCTTCTGTGTTGGTCACATAGGCAGGCACTGTAATCCCGCCTGCCAGCAAGATCGCTATATCAGCGACCAGCCATTCAGGGCGGTTCTCTGAAACCAGAACGATACGTTCACCGGGCTTAAGGCCAAGTCCGATCAGGCCGTGCGCCAGTGCTATGACATCCCTGCGGATTTCGGCAAAGCTGTGGGGGACAAATTCACCGCCGCGATCCGGCTTATCCCAGAGAAATGGGGTGTCACCGCCGCGCTCTAAGGCGTCAAGCGCCATGGCGGGCAAACTTTCCCAAGTGTCTATTTCCGCCAATGTCGCTTGGCGGCGGACGTGATCAATCGCCATAAATCAGGCAGCGGCCACGATGGCACCGTCAACGACGGTTGGGCCAAAGTCTGAAATTGTTGTGCGGATCATCAAGCGGCGGTCCCTTGTCTCATCATATGGTGTGGCGCGATGAACAATCGCACGGTTATCCCAAATTATCGCGTCATCGGGCGACCATTGGTGGCGCCACACCTTGGACGGGTGCGTCGACAGAGCCAATAGATCGTTATGCAGGGCCAGGCCTTCACGCTCTTCCATCCCATCTATGCCCATAACGTGGGAAGCAATGTGCAGGGACTTCCGGCCTGTGACAGGGTTTTTGCGCACCAAAGCTTGGGGAACTGGCGGCAAGCGCTTGCGCTGTTCTTCGGAAGATGCGCCCTTCTGGAATTTTTCTCTGGACCACGCGATTGAGTGGATTGCGATCAAGCCCTCAAGCCGGGCTTGGGTTTCCTCAGGCAGCATATCGAACGCCGCTGCAGTAGAGGCAAATTCCGTATCCCCGCCGCCATTATTTGGCAGTTCACGGGCGGACAGCATGGAAAACTTGGCTGGGTGCGCTTTGAAAGACGAATCCGTATGCCACATAAAATTCGCGCGCGTGAATAGTGCTAGCTGGCTGTCCGGGTCCTTAAGAGTTCCGTCGGCTAAGATATTGGTCACACGAACAATCTTAGACCCAGCTCCAACCGCGCCGACCAGCGTTTCCTCCAATGGGCCAAGGCGCTCACTGAAGCTCACTTGCGTCTCGTCATCCAATTTCTGGCACGGCATCACAACCAAGCCATAGGTGTTGGCTGCCAAATCAATAGCCGTGAAATCATCGTCAGACAGGCCGTCACGAATACTGAAACCCGTCAGTCTTGCACCAAAATGCGGTGTCAGCGGCTCTACCGTGACAGCCATTGGATCAGGCCTCCACTTCTGTCCGGGACCAAGATTTGCTCGGCTCCGGCGCATCTTCACGAACGTCTTTGCGGCGGACGTTACCTTCGGCTTCAGCAGGTAAAACGCGAATATGATGGCCCAAAAAAAACAGCGCAGAATCGCCTGGTTGCAGGGAGTCGTCGCCTTTGGGCTGCACTACGGGAACGGTCTCACCATTGTCGAGATCGACCAGATATTCAACGCCTTCAGAGCCTTTAATCGCACCTTCCATAGCCGCGCCAAGCAATCTACCGGTCATAGCGCCAGCTATAGCGTTAATGGCACCGCCACGACCGCCGCCAGCATATGAGCCGCCGATGCCGCCTGCTGCAGCGCCTGCAACGGCACTCACGCCAGAGCGTGTGCCTTCAATCTGCACATTGCGCACAGAGATCACGCGGGCCTCCTGGATTTCGACCTTGGAGCCAACTTCGTCGCGGCTGTAGACGTCCTGGTATAAGTCTAATGCGCAGCCAGATACGGCAAGTGCTGCAGCAAAAACGATGATCATTGCTTTTATCAAAAATCCTCCTCAATCGCCGACACGAAGGGCCGCCAGTGGGCAATGCGCTGTCAGTATATCCTCAATCCACTTAAAAGAGCTAATGCCTGATTATGTCAAAGATGGGGCGCACGATGCCACTTTCGGGGAACACTCTGGCACCCAGTGCTTGTTTGGGCACGTGCAAATGATCACCCAAAACCCCCTTCAACAGCTCCCGCAATCCATTCTTGCCATGAAATCCCGCCCTGCATAAAGCGCACCAGGGCTCATACCCAGCCAATCGGCGACGACTTTGGTGCCAGTAGCAACGCCCTCCCACCACGAGCGCCGCCCATACGCCCGTCTCAGCCAGCATCCGCGGATGCCAGCGCATGGGCATTCAAACCTTCCGCGAATGCTGGTGCGAGTGCGGGATTATTGGCATACATAGCGCTGACACGCTCACTCAACGTCTCTGGGATCAGCACCACACGACGCGACCCCATCCAGCAACTTTTGCAGGCCGGCGCATTGTAAGCGACTCCGATTCGGCTATCGCCAAGCCCAGGTCCGCCAGTTGGCCGCCCATTGCGCCCAAGGCTCGATTCAGCCAGCTATCGACCCTAGCAAAGGCAAGCGTTCCACCGTTCTCCAGTATATGCTGTGCATCAAAATGTGATCGTATGCGGTGCGGTGGCGCAATTGCATGGATAACCAAAAGCTCGCCAGATCGATAAAGCTTATGGCCTTCGATCATGGCTGGGCGCAGCGCAAAACCGCCATGCAGTGGCGATGCGCCCATATCAGCTGTGAGCGCTAAGCGGCCCCGAATAGCCGCGTAATCTGGATCGCCGAGTGGTGGGACAGTGGCCAGTCCATCCTTCGCGCCGCGGAAAAGAGTAAAGATGAAGCCCCGCTTGCCGGGCGCTCTTGCAAGGGTGACGCCAGGAATTGCGGCGCTAGCGGCGCCTGTGGCAAGGAAGCTGCGTCTGCTCAACATAGCGCTCATCTCCACACGAAATTCGGGCCGGCAAGCAGTTAGCGTCAATGCCTAGTATGGGCTTTCAGCACCGGCGACGGCAAAACGGGTCTCTGGCGATAGCTCAGCCCCAAAGATTGCTTCTGCTAGCGCTTCTGGCATTCCACCGATGCGCGCGCGCTTTGCTGCGAAAATGCTCGATTCCAAGCGGCGCATGATAGCATCCGGGCGTGCCTAATCGCTGGTCTTATCCGGGTACCATGCAGGTGATCCTGTCATCAATGGCGCTTGGCCGAATTAAACGAACACAGTTAAAGTCTGCCGCGCTTTCAATATATCTGGCCCGAATGCATGGACAGTCGCCGCCATATAGTCCATCGGCTGGCGATATTTCGGCGTCATCAAATCAAGCTCAAACAGTGCCTGGGCCATCCTGGCCAAATCACCGCCGGATTCGATATAGCGCCTTTCAATATGAGGAACCGCAGCGGCAGGCTGATCAACGCTCCAAAAAATGATGGGCCATTTCCGTGGCCAGAAATTGCGCCGTCTCCGGCCGCAATGCGCGATTATGAAGCGCACGCTCACCCTGAGCCAAGCCATCGTCATAAAGAGCGCCCAAAATGGTCTTTGCGCCAGAATCGTGCCGGTTCGCAGCTAATACTAACGGCGCAATGGCGGCAATCGTGTTCCGTCCAATAGGCACAGTCCAGCCCGTGATCAATCGTGCCAATTCGATCACATCCCGCTGGCTATAGACGCTGCCGGCGCCAACAGTATGCAGTTCCAGAATCTCACGGGCCAGGTTTTCGATCAGGCCGCGATTGCGGTTCCGGCTAGCACGCGAGCCAGAATCCACAGACAGTGCATTATCCAGGTAAATCAGCATTGCCGGATGTTGCTCGATGGCAACCAGCATATCCGCAAAGCGGCCTGCCAGGCAGATTTATCTTAGATTACCGCCGCCTTTCGTATCTCAGCCAAGGCTCGGCGCAGCATGGTTGGATCAGCTGACGGCATGCGAAATTGCGTTTGCCGCCAGAGCACGCCTGCAGGGTCACCCGCTAGCGCCTGCACCTCAGGCGCCAAGACCGAATCGATGCGCTGCTGTAGACGGTCTTATCGCCAGTCCAAAGCCGCCTCCGCTTAGTATTAAGCCATACAATATAGCCACTATGCGTGCGAAAAACAGTTTCTCATCAAGACTTTGGCGGATTCCCGAATCACACGCTTGGTGATAAATTTAACCCAAACATATTAACCGAATATGAATAGAATGAGGCGGTCTTGAGGCGTTATCTCGTACTCCCATTCCTGGCAGCAATGCTTGCCTTCGCAATCCTTGCTCAGGACGCACATGCGGCTGTCCAGCGCCTCTCTACGTCGTTTCGACATGAGGGGCGGACCGTACGCGTTGAAATTTATCGCCCAGTTGGAACTCATGCCGTTCCCGGCGCACTCGTTCTGCATGGCGCATCCGATCTTGGGCGCGGATGGTTCGTCTACCCCTTTGCCAAAGCCATGGCTGTGCTCGGCGTCACTGCCGCGGTTGTCCATTATTATGCTGGCTTTGGTAATCGGAAAGGCAAGGCAAGTCCAAGCATTTTCCAGACCCGGGAACGAATCGTCAAAAATGCATTGAGGTTCTTGGCGAGCCGTAAGGACATTCGTGCGGATTCGCTTGGCGTGTATGGCATGTCAATCGGCGGCTTCCACGCTCTAGCCGAAAAACGCGTGCGCGCAGTGGTCAGCCTCGGCGGCGGGCTTTCGGGCCATAACCCAAAAAGCGCCGTCGTCAAATTGCCGCCTACACTGATTATGCACGGATCACGGGATCGGGTGGTGCCATTGAAGCGCGCGCTCGCCGTCACCAGAGCGATTGAAAAGGTTGGCGGGCCTGTTGAGATGAAAATCTATAAACGGGTCGGGCACTCGCTCTCCAGCAAGACCCACAAGGATGCGGTGAATACTATTGCCCGCTTTATGGCGAAGACTTTGCGCGCTAAGCGTATGGTGGCTGCAGCGCCTCGGCGCTAAAGTGACCCACCTGACACGGAGTCGGGTCGGATCGTTATAACAAGGGCTGGATCAAACCTATCGTCATGACCGACGCCATGAAAACAAGCCCGCCTACCGATTTTCCATTGGCCTTTGAGATCAGTGATCCTAATGATCCACTCGAAACACTGACTGGCCCCTTCTACATGCGAACCGGAGGTCCCATCGGCGAAATCTATCTGTTGGCGGAGGCCAAGCACTGCAATACGGGCGGATCAATCCACGGCGGATTGCTGATGACCATGGCTGATATGGCGCTTTGCGCTGCGTGCCGGGATGGTCTAGAAGGCGAACGCGCCATTACGGTTTCGCTAAATTCAGAGTTTCTGTCAGCAGGATTTAAGGGTGATTTCATTGTCGCCAAAGCGGAATTGACACGGCGCGGCAGGTCTATAGCTTTTGCGCGCTGCCTGATTACGGCTGGTGATAAGTCCATCCTCTCTGCCAGTGCCGTCACTAAACGGGTGCCACGGATATGATCCGGCTGACGACATTGTCCATTGTTGGATTGCTGCTCGCCGCGCCGGCCATAGCAGGCAGCTTGGATAACCCACAGATCGCAGACTACAGCGTGTGGTCATCAAACCGTTGCTATAAGCCACCACCGCCGCCCGTGAATATCGCCGATGCCCTGTCATATAACTTGGCCGTAGATGCGTTCAATCGCTATTTCGCCCAAATGAAAACCTTCATGGATTGCGTAGGATCAGAGGCAAACCAGGACTATGACGCCCTGCGTAAAGCGCTGGAAACCGGCCTTGCCCGCGCGCGGACGGCGGCCCTGACGGACCTGGAGCAATCCCGCAGCGCCATTGAAGCATATCGTGGTGCCTATTCTGGGCCAGCACTCAACGCCGAAGTGCCTCCACCCCGTTGATACGCCTACGACCACGCTAAATTCGAATGCTTGCATGGCCCTGCCAGTCATCGCACAATCTGCCCCTCCTATCCTGACATTGCCCGGATATTTTCATGCTTGAACAGCACACGGCCAAGCTGGCCGATATTGACGCTATCACCAATGGTTTCGCCGAACTTGGCTATATCTGCTCTAAATCTATCGCCACTGCGATCTTCATCGCTGGCAATCTTGAGAAGCCAATTCTCGTGGAAGGCCCTGCCGGCGTCGGCAAAACCGAACTTGCGAACACCATGGCCGCGTTCATGGATCTGCCGATGATCCGCCTGCAATGCTATGAAGGCCTGGACGAAGCCAAGGCACTGTATGAATGGCGTTACGCCAAACAGCTGCTCTATACTCAGATTTTGCGAGACAAGATCGGCGAAGTGCTCGGCGGCGTCGAAACGCTGGCCCAATCGATGGACAAACTGCACCAGCATTCGGATTTGTTCTTCTCCGAACAGTTCGTCGCCCCGCGGCCAATTCTGCAAGCGATGCGCGAGGAAGGCGGGTCCGTTCTACTGATTGATGAGATTGATAAAGCGGACCATGAATTCGAGGCATTCCTCTTGGAGGTCCTATCTGAGTTCCAGGTCTCGATTCCGGAGCTTGGAACGATCAAAGCCAAGCAGAAGCCGTTCGTATTCTTGACCTCCAACAACACCCGTGAGCTATCGGATGCTTTGAAGCGCCGATGCCTCCATCTCTACGTGCCATTCCCCGAAGCCAAACTCGAGCAGCAGATTCTGCGCGCGCGCGTCCCGGACCTGACCGACGCTCTGATGCAGCAACTAGTCGCTTTCGTGCAGGGTTTGCGTGAGTTGGACCTGAAAAAGCATCCGTCCGTCAGCGAAACCCTGGATTGGGCCAAGGCGCTCATGCTGCTAAATGCGTCAGAGCTTGACGGCGACCTAGTTCGTCAGACGTTGAATGTCATCCTGAAATTCGAAGAAGACATCACGGTGGTCGATCGCCAGGCACTGGAGCTCGTGCGCATGTCCGAAAAGGCTGTGAGGCATTAGCCCATGGACGGCGGAGCGCCAGCGGGCGAAATAGATAAGACGATCGTCAACTTCATCCGCGTTGTGCGCGGCGCAGACGTTCGAGTCTCCGTCGCCGAAACATTAGATGCCGTCGCGGTAGTGAACTTCGTTGGGTGGGAAGACCGGGATACCCTGAAGCAGGGCCTCGGCCTGGCTGTCGCGAAAACGCCGGAAGAGAAGAACCGCTTCAACGCTTGCTTTGACGCGTTCTTCGCCGCCGTCGCGGACAATGATGATCGCGAGGACGATGACGACCGGCCTGACGGTCCCGTAGAGACTGACGACAAGCTGGCCCAAATGCTGCTAGACGTTGACCAGAGCGAGTTAATGGTCGCGATGGAAGAGGCGGCAACAGAAGTAGGCATTGAGAACATCAAGTTCTTCACGCAACGCGGCCTCTATACGCAGCGCATTATGCGCCAGATGGGCCTTGAGGGGCTGGACGCCGCAATCCGCGAAGCTCAGGCCGGTGAAGGCTCCGGGCAGGGGCAAGCTCAGGGCGAAGGCGGCGATCCTTGCGGCCAAGGTGGCGGTGAAGCCGCAACGCTTGAAGCCGCCCGTGCACGGCTATTTGAGGCGACGCGTGATCTGGTCGAAAAGCGCCTGTCGCTCTATGGCTCTGAGACGAGTCGGGATTTGCGGGAAGGCCGCTTGCGCCGCTCCCGTCTGGGCAATCTGGACCGGCGTGACCAGGAAGAAATGCGCCGTCTCGTAGCCAAAATCGCGAAACGGCTAGCAGCCCTGCATTCCCGCAAGCCCAAGCGCCGCAATCGCGGCACGCTCAACCTTCGCCGCACCATGCGACGGAATTATTCCAATGACGGCATCATGTTTGAACTGGAATGGAAGCGAAAAAAGATCGCCAAGCCAAAGGTGATGGCAATCTGTGACGTGTCCGGATCTGTCGCCACAGTCGCCCGTTTTCTGCTGCAATTCTTGTATGCGCTGCATGACATTCTGAATGATGTACGCAGCTTCGCCTTCTCTGGCAAGCTGATTGAAACAAGTGACTTCTTTAAGCGCCATGATGTCGACACCGCCGTTGATCACATCATGAACGCCGTCGGCTACATGCCAACTGACTATGGCCACAGTTTCGAGAATTTCCGCGAGCAAGGCTTTCTGGATGATTTGGACAAGCGCACAACGGTGGTAATTTTGGGCGATGGTCGCACCAACAATACAGAGCCGCGTGCGGATATCCTGAAAGAAATCCACGAACGCTCGAAGCGTATTCTCTGGCTGAATCCTGAACCTCCGCCGCTTTGGGGGACGGGCGATTCCGAAATTCTGCGCTATCGGCCTTACTGCCACATGCATCGTGAGGTAAATACGCTGGCGCACCTAGAGCGCTTCGTGAACGAGCTTGTCCACGTGGTGAAGGCTTCATCCTGATCTTGACGCCCCGCTTGGCTGACACCAAGTATGGCCTGGTCTGAGACGCGCCCGCAAAAACCGCGTCCACCCAACGCATTCTGGAGAGTATAGCCCCATGGGCAGCAGCTACGGTCGCACATTTATGCTTGTGGCAGCGATGACAGCGCTGTTCGGCGCGCTTGGCTTTATGTTCGGCGGCGCGGGCGGTATGATTCTGGCGCTCGGCATTGCCGCCGCAATGAACCTGTTCGCCTACTGGAGCTCAGACAAAATGGTCTTGCGGGTGCATGGTGCCCATCCCATGGACGCTGCATCGGCACCACAGCTCTTCAAGATGGTCGAGAACCTCGCCCAAGCCGCCGATCTGCCTATGCCGAAGGTCTACGTTATCGAAAACCCGCAACCGAATGCCTTCGCGACGGGGCGCAACCCAGAAAACTCTGCCGTTGCCGCTACCACGGGCCTGCTGCAAACGTTGACCCACGAAGAAACCGCAGGCGTTATGGCGCATGAGCTGGCGCACATCAAAAATCGCGACACCTTGCTAATGACCATTACAGCGACATTGGCGGGCGCAATCTCCATGCTCGGCAATTTTGCGCTGTTCTTTGGCGGCGGTCGCAACAATCCGCTCGGCATGGTTGGCGCGATATTGATGATGATCCTGGCACCAATGGCCGCTGCTGTCGTGCAAATGGCCATGAGCCGAACCCGTGAGTATGAGGCAGACCGGACCGGGTCCGAAATCTGCGGCAACCCACTATGGCTTGCCTCTGCTCTGAATAGGCTCGATCAAGGGGCGCAGCGGATCGACAATCATGCAGCGGAAGCAAACCCGCAAACGGCCCATATGTTCATCGTGAACCCACTACACAAACACGCCCGCGATGGCTTGTTCTCCACCCACCCCGCAATGGCGAACCGTATCGCCCGATTACAGGATATGGCGATGCAAATGGGCATAACCACAACACGCCAAGGCCCCTGGGGTTGAACGCCGCCAAGCCAAGCGGCAAGAAGGGCAAACCTCAGCCGAAAGTTCAGGTTCAAGGATCATCGCGCCGTGCCGCACTTAGCGTTCTGGATGCTGTGCTTGGTCGCCAGATTCCGCTTGATCTGGCGTTTGAACGCGCCGTTGGCCAGCAGAAACTCTCCGGCCCAGATCGTGGGTTTGCGCGCGCAATGGCGGCAACGGTCTTGCGGCGGCTTGGCCAGATTGATGATGCGGTTGATCCATTCCTGCGTCGTCCCCTGCCCAAGCGCGCGATTACGCCTCGAAACATTCTCCGCCTTGGCGCGGCGCAGATATTGTTTCTGGAAACGCCCGCCCATGCTGCAGTTAGCGAAACAACGGACCTCGCTTCTGGCAAGAACAAAACCTATCGGGGCCTGACGAACGCCGTCCTCCGCCGCATTGCGGAAACAGGGCCAGAGCTTCTGGAAGACCAAAACGCCACGCGCCTCAACACGCCGGAATGGCTTTGGCAAAGCTGGCGGAAAAGCTATGGCAATGAAACTGCGCTCGCCATTGCCGAAGCACACCAGCTTGAACCGCCACTCGATATATCCCTGCTGAAAGGCAATCCCACCGATTGGCCCGAAAAGCTTAAGGCAACACTACTGCCAACAGGCAGCCTCCGCCGCACGATCAGCGCCGCCGTTCCCGACCTAGCCGGGTTCGCGGATGGTGTCTGGCAGGTTCAAGACGCAGCCGCAGCCTTACCAGCTCGCATGCTGGGCGATGTCTCGGGCAAGCGCGTTATCGACCTTTGCGCAGCGCCAGGCGGCAAAACCTCACAGCTTGTCAGTGCTGGAGCAAATGTAATCGCTGTCGACGCTGGCGCAGAGCGCATGCCGCGCGTCCTCGAGAACCTGAAGCGATTGGGCCTGGAGGCGGAAACGGTCATTGCCGACGCCACCGAATGGTGCCCTGAAACACCGGTCGATGCGATCTTACTCGACGCCCCCTGCTCCTCTACCGGCACGATCCGCAGGCGCCCCGACGTGCTTTGGTCGAAGCGGCCACGGGATGTAACGAGCTTGGCCGAAATCCAGGCCGAATTACTCCGCGCCGCAGCCGATATGCTGAAGCCCGGCGGAATGCTGGTCTATGCCTGTTGCTCATTGGAGGCAGAGGAAGGGTCGGACCAGATCGTGGCGTTTCTGGAAGACTGCCCAGAATTCGCCCGCGCGCCGCTAGCCTCCAACGAGATTTCTGGCTTGCCGGAAAGTGCCATCACCGCAGATGGCGACCTCCGCACCTTGCCAAGCATGTGGCCGGAACATGGCGGAATGGATGGGTTTTATGCCGCCCGCCTGATCAAGCAGATTCAATAGCCGCCATCGCTGCAATCGCCTTCGCGGCGTCCGGCAATTCGTTGAATACGGCGGCACCTGCGGCAAGCGCCTGCTCCGCATAAACCTGCTTCTTCGCCTCAACGTCTGGCTCACCATCAGACCGGAGGACGAGCGCCACGTGGCCGCCGCCTGCGCCACCCGCCGCCAACCCTGCACTGATCAGCGGGCCTAGAATATCGACATGCTCATATGTGAGCAGGCCCGGCACATTCATATGCATAACGAATGCATCCCATCCACCGCCAGCCAGCGCCGCCTCGACCACCTTCACGCCAAAGCGCCCGTCTTCGCGCTGGAGAAGATTGCCCGGCACATCAATCGGATTGGCAGCGCTCGCACCCGCAGGAAGGGCTATTTTGGCGAGCGTTGTCGTTGCGCTTTCGCTCAGCGGGCCAATCTCCAACCCGGACCGGGCAAACGCATCCGCCGCCAGCACGCCGGCCCCGCCGCCATTACCGAACAGCACAACACATTTCGTTGGCGCGCTATAACGTGGCTTGAACATCTGGCATGCGAGCAAGGCGTCGATAAAGCCATCCAACGTGTCAACGAGCGCAGCACCCGTCTGTCGGGCAACGGCGTCCCATACACGCCCATCACTGGCAAGCGCGCCCGTGTGAGAGCTTGCGGCGCGGGCGCCGGCTTCGGTGCGCCCGCCGATCAGCAGGACGACCGGCTTACGGCCCTTTGCTTTGGCTAAGGCTTCAAACAGAGCCCGCCCGCCCGGCGCATCCTCCAGATAAAGCCCAATGACCTTTGTTTCAGGGTCATCCAGGAACCAAGGCAGCAAGTCCGCAGGCCCCAAATCCGCGCAGTCACCCATGGTGATGAGTGAGCGGTACGCCACACCGCGACGTTGGCCGCGCCGCAGGATATCCATACTCAGGCCGCCGCTTTGCGCCAATACAGTCACGCCGCCCGCGCGGTTTGATGATCCGGCCATGAAGCTGAGCCCGCTTGCCGGGGCATAGGTGCCCAAGCAGTTCGGCCCAAGCACGCGCGCGCCACCCGCTTTACCTGCCGCCGCCAGATCGGCCCGTGCTCCAGTGGTGTCAAACCCGCTCGCCATTACTTGAGCGAACTTCGCGGCACCTTTTGCTGCCGCCAGCATATCTGGCGCAGCCTTTGGACCTACGGCCATATAAGCATAGTCAACGGGTTCCGGCAGCGCCGTTAGGGACGGATAAGCCGTCAAGCCTTCAATAGTTTCAGCGCTTGGGTGGATTGGGTAGATCGGCTTAGCAAAACCAAATGCCTTCAACTGCCGAATATATAGGTTTCCGTGAGCAATATTATTTTCCGATGCGCCCGCCACTGCGACTGCGTTCGGTGCTAATAGTGCACCAAAGTCTGGCGCATCTCGCAGCACCTCAGTGGGCGCTTGCTCAAGTCGCGCCCGCGCGTCGACCGCAACAGCGCCCTGGGTTGATACTATCATGGGGTTTACGTCAAATTCTGCAATGGTATCCGCGTACTGCATTAGCAGCCCCTCCGGCCCGCCAAGCACCATCATCACGTCAATCAATGCATCCCGATCAACGGGCGCTGCACCCCGATAACCAGATAGCAGCGGCGCGCCTTTTAGGCCTGCAAGCATCGCTTCGGCGTCTGACCGGTCAATCGGGCAAATGCGGAAAGCAATATCGTCTAGAATTTCTACCAGAACGCCGCCGAATCCAGCCATCAGCACTGGCCCAAACCGCGCATGACGATACCCGCCAACAACCATCTCCACACCCGATGGCGCCATTTCCTCAACGAGGTATGCCTCAGCCGTGGGCATAGTCTGAACGGCGGCTTCAACGGCGGCGGCATCTGCAAGATTTAGGCGAACCCCGCCGACATCAGACTTATGCGCGCCTTCAGCAGAGACCACTTTGACTGCAAACGGCGGGCTGAGGTCCGCTGCTGCGGATGCAAGGCCTTCCGCTGAGGAAGCTACGGCGGACCTTGGCGTCGCAACGCCAAAGCCCTCCAGCAATGCTTTTGCTTCAGGCTCAGAAAGGGCATGCTTGCCCGCCGCCAGTGCGCTTGCCAGATCGCTTGCCAGATCGCTTGCCATGTCTAGTCCGCCGTTCCATGAGAACCACAACGTTAGGGAAATTCTTCATGAAAACAAAGATCATGCCAGCTCGGATCGCGAAACCCGCCAGCGCCTATGTCCATGGCTTGTTGACGGAAGCGCCAGCCAAGCTGCTGACCCTGTCCGGCCAGCTCGGCATGCGCCCAGACGGCATTTGTGAATCCGGTGCCGCTGCACAAGCCGCGCGGGCTCGGGTAAATGTGCAGGCAGTTTTGGATGAAGGTGGAATGGGGCTTCAGAACATTATCAAGGTCACGTCCTACATCGTCGGTCAGGAACATATCAGCGCCTATGTCGAAGCCCACAAAGCGGTGCTGGGGAATTTAGAACCACCTTGGACTTTGGTCGTCGCCCAAGCCTTCGGCACCGCAATATCTGATTGAGGTAGACGTGACGGCGGCACGTTAAAGCCTCAAGCTTTGCCCTTTTTGAAACCAGCGGGTGGATTTAAGGAATGGCGCAACCTACGCACGAACCCAAGCCTTGATGGCGAAAGCAGATGGTCTCCATCCGCAGTCAGGCGATATCGCCTGATCAATCCTTCATTGGAATGAACCCTGCAGGCTTTGCAACCGCTTCGGGTGTTTTACAGCCTTCGACGCAGCAGCGGCCTGGCTGCTTGTTGCGCGAGGCATCACCGGATTCGTCGGCTAGGACGCCGCGGTCCAACAGGCGATCAACCAGTTCTTTGCGATCGTTGATCGGGTAATTCCGCCAAATTTCGCGCTTCATAGCTTCCGGGCTACCGCCGCCATGTAGGCTGATCACGGAATACCATCCGGCCTGGCCAGACGCCGTCAGGTCCTCCAGCAACCGCGCGACATCCATGCGGCGGGCATAGGGGATGGCTGGGTTTGCCGTCAGCGCTTTTGCCAGATCAGCGCCTGTCTCAGGGTTATGATCCTCATCCGGTCCCGGCAGCGTGACGATCAGGCCGCCGGAGACCTCATGGGCAAGCTTATGCATGTCGTAAATTTGCGTCGACATGAGCAGCTTGCCGACATTGGCGAACACATCATCCGGCTGCGCAACACCAGACGCATCAACTTTGCCGTAAACGGATGATGCAACGCCGCAGGCGTAGAAGCCTTCAACGATCTTGATCAATTCGACCAGGCTATTGCGGATATGGCTGAATTTCTCTGCCGGAACGCCATTGGCTTCCGCCATCAATACGCCAGCGCCGATCAGCAGATCCCCGAACCCAGCGCGGGCCGCGATGCAGGAATGGCGGTGGTGCGTTGCATAGGCTGTAACAAGCGGGCCGGAATGCTCGAACTCACCATCAAGGAAGACTTTGTCCCATGGTATGAACACATCATCGAACATCAATACGCCGGTAGATTGGCCGTAGCGTGCCGTGAATTTGGCTGCACTTTCACCGGGGCGGCCCGCAGGGCGCGCGGCGATGGTTAGGCCTTCAGCATCTAACGGCACGGCGCAGCAGACGGCATAGTCCTTGTCTTCTTCCTGCATGGTGCGGCAGGGCGTCACCAGGAATTCGTGCATGTAGGGCGCGCCAGTAACGATGGCCTTCGTTCCCCGGAGCACAATCCCATCCGCACGACGTTCGACAACGCGCACATAAGCATCCGGATTTGGCTGGGCATGCGGGTGGAGCGAGCGATCGCCCTTCCCGTCCGTCATGGCGACGCCGAGGGTCAAATCCCGGTCCTGGACATCTTGCAGGTAGGCCTTGAAGCGGTCATGGGACTCGCCGCCAATGTCCGCCTGCAAAGCGAATGTCATTTGCCAGATCGCGTTGAGCGCATCCTGCGTGAGGTAACGCTGGGCGCAGCCAACCTCCTGGCAGATCAGCCGCACGGCCTCTAGCTTGTACATGAGGTCCTGCGGCGTGCGGTTGATATGCAGCAGGCGGTTGACCGCCTTACCGCTCATTTCCTCCACCGGCAGCATGAGCACGCGCTTTTCGGGATCGAGCGCGAAGTCATAGGTCGCACCGATCGCGTTGACGCCGGGTGCCAGCAGCGGTTCATCCGCCACGCTCTCAATCCGGGTGCCATTGACGAAAACGCGCGGGTTTAGCTGCCGGAGTGATTCCCGGTAGTCAGCAGACGCCATAAACATGAAAAAGCGCCCTTAGGTGGCAAGAGAGAGATTACGGGCGAGGTCCCAAACGTCTTCAGCTGTGTCCATGGTCATAACGCTGTCATAGACCAGTTCAGCCTTCCGCTGGCTAGTGGCACGGGTGGCGTTTGACCAATATTTGCTTTCAATATCACCGGCGCTCAACGGATTAGCATCAGATCCACGGTTGACGGCTTCGCGATGTTCAATCGTGCGGCCATCCTTCAAGCGCGCTTCAAGCTTGCCGGAATAATAGCGCGGGAAGGCTGTATCGGGATCTTCCTTCCAATCAACATTGGACGCAACGCGCAGCGCATCTTTATCGTTCAGCGCTTCTGGGTCCAGCTCATCCAGGGTGAAGTGGCCCCGTTTCAGCGTTGTAGCGACGATATAAGGGATCGAGAATTGGGCATCGTAAGCGTTCTGCGGGCGACGCTTCTGCTCCAGCGGCTCACAGACAACAGCGGCCTGAGTCGGGTGAATGAACGCCGTGACGCTCTCGACATTATCCATCGTCATGCCCTGGGACATCAGCCCCAAGGTGGCATCCGCGAAGGAATGGTTAAAATGGCAGGCAGGGTAAGGCTTGAAACCCACATTCTCGAGCTCCCATTCCCGGCCAAGACCGGCTGTGCACATCGCGAGATCAGAGCCATGACCTTCGCCCAGATAAAGATTGAACAAGCCATAGCGCCCCTCATAAGTCTCACTGGGTGCTTTAAAGCCCTCCTTGGCGAGCGCCACCGCTGTGATTGCGGACGATGCAGCCCAACCAGGATGCATACGCTTGGTCCAAGCGCCGTCGCTGAGGAACTCCAGAGTCCCGGAGGACTGCGAGAGTGCGACACCTTGGGCATCCTGCAACTGTTTTTCGGAGAGGTCTGCCAGCTTACCGGCGGATAACGAGGCGCCGAATATGCCGACGAGGCCCGTCGGGTGATATCCGCGCGCATGGAAAGCACCGTTTGCTGCCTGTGCGATCCGGGCCGATGTTTCAACGCCGAGAATATAAGCCGCCATGACTTCCGCACCTGTCGCATTAAAGCGCAGCCCTTGAGCCAGCGATGCTGCTATGGCGCTGGCGGAGGCATGGATAACGCCGTCCGTGTGCGTGTCGTCAAAGTCGAGGCCATGGATCAGCGTGCCGTTGAGCAACGCCTGGTCGCGCAC
>Ga0315331_10000649_pt1 | contig 24521 bp, 17 predicted proteins | sample M160m34915metaG_FD_203456 | JGI IMG/M metagenome (GOLD analysis project Ga0315331, IMG submission 203456) | Ammonia-oxidizing marine archaeal communities from Monterey Bay, California, United States - M1 60m 34915 | ecosystem: Environmental > Aquatic > Marine > Intertidal zone | place: USA...
TGCGCGAACGCATCCTGGTGCTCGACGGGGCCATGGGCACCATGATCCAGGGCTACGGCCTGGGCGAGGACGACTTCCGCGGTGATCGCCTCGCTGGCCACCCGAGCGACCTCAAGGGCGACAACGAGCTGCTTTCCCTAACCCGACCGGACGTGATCCGTGAGATCCACGAGGCGTTCTTCGCAGCAGGCTGCGACATCGTCGAGACCAACACCTTCGGCAGCAACACGATCGCGCAGTCCGACTACGGCACCGAGGCGCTCTGTCATGAGCTCAACGTCGCGTCCGCACGAATCGCCCGCGAAGCCGCCGAGCGTTTCACCCGGGAGACCCCCGACAAGCCGCGCTTCGTCGCCGGCGCGATCGGCCCGACCCCCAAGACGTTGTCGCTCTCGCCCGACGTCAACGACCCCGCGATGCGGACCCTTACCTTCCGCGAGTTGCGCGCGGCGTATGCCGAGCAGACCCGCGGGCTGATGGATGGCGGCGTAGACCTGCTGCTGGTCGAGACGATCTTCGACACCCTGAACGCCAAAGCGGCGCTCGTCGCGATCGCAGATGTGTTCGAGGAGCGCGGTGCCCGCCTCCCGCTCATGATCTCCGTCGCGATCACCGACCGCAGCGGCCGCACGCTCTCGGGTCAGACCGTCGACGCTTTCTACCGCTCGATCGCTCACGCACAGCCGCTTTCGGTGGGGGTGAACTGTTCACTGGGGGCCACGGACATGCGCCCATATGTCGCCGAGCTCGCGCAGATCGCCGACTGCCACGTCTCCAGCTACCCGAACGCGGGCCTGCCCAACGCGTTCGGGGAATACGACGAGCTGCCCGAGACCACCGGCGAGCTCGTCGGCGAGTTCGCCGAGAGCGGCCTCGTCAACATGGTCGGCGGCTGCTGCGGGACGACCCCCGAGCACATCGCCGAGATTGCCCGCGCCGTCGACGGCGTCGCGCCCCGCGCCCTGCCCCAGCACGAGCGCAGGACCCGGTATTCGGGACTCGAGACGCTCGAGATCCGCGAAGACGCGAACTTCCAGATGATCGGCGAGCGAACGAACGTCACCGGTTCGGCCCGCTTCAAGCGGCTGATCAAGAACGACGAGCTCGACACCGCGCTTGAGGTCGCGCTCGACCAGGTGCGCGGCGGTGCCAACCTGCTCGACGTCAACATGGACGAGGGCCTGCTCGACTCCGAGCAGTGCATGCGCACGTTCCTCAACCTGATCGCCTCCGAGCCCGAGATCGCGCGGATTCCGATCATGATCGACTCCTCGAAGTGGGAGGTGCTCGAGGCCGGGCTGGAGTGCGTCCAAGGCAAGGGCGTCGTCAACTCGATCTCCCTCAAGGAGGGCGAGCAGGACTTCCTCGAGAAGGCCCGCACGATCCGGCGGTATGGCGCCGGCGCGGTCGTGATGGCCTTCGACGAGACCGGCCAGGCCGACACGACGGAGCGCAAGGTCGCGATCTGCGAGCGCGCCTACCGGCTGCTCACCGAGCAAGCCGACTTCCCGCCGGAAGACATCATCTTCGACCCCAACATCCTCGCCATCGCGACGGGGATCGAGGAGCACGCCGAGTACGCGCGCGCGTTCATCGACGCCACGCGCCTGATCAAGGAGCGCTGCCCCGGCGTCCACGTCTCCGGCGGCGTCTCGAACCTTTCGTTCTCGTTCCGCGGCAACGACCTCGTGCGAGAAGCCATCCACTCCGCCTTCCTGTACCACGCGACCCAGGCCGGCATGGACATGGGCATCGTCAACGCGGGTCAGCTCGGCCTGTACGAAGACATCCCCGAGACGCTGCGCGAGCACGTCGAAGACATCTTGTTCAACCGGCGCGAGGACGCCACCGAACGCATGGTCGAGTACGCGGAGACCGTCCGAGGGGACGGAAAAAAACGCGAGGTCGACCTCTCGTGGCGTGAACAGGACGTCGCGGCGCGACTCTCCCACGCGCTGATCCACGGCATCGTCGACTTCATCGAAGACGACACGGAAGAAGCACGCCAGCAGTTCGATCGGCCACTCGAGGTCATCGAGGGCCCGTTGATGGATGGGATGAGCGTCGTCGGCGACCTCTTCGGTGCCGGGAAGATGTTCCTGCCGCAGGTGGTCAAGAGCGCGCGCGCGATGAAGAAGGCCGTCGCCTACCTCCAACCCTACATGGAAGACGAGAAGCAGGAGAACTCGAGCCAAGGCAAGATCGTCATGGCGACCGTCAAGGGCGACGTCCACGACATCGGGAAGAACATCGTGGGCGTGGTCCTCGGCTGCAACAACTACGAGGTCATCGACCTCGGCGTGATGGTCCCCACCGATCAAATCCTCCAGGCGGCAATCGACGAGAACGCGGACATGATCGGGCTCTCCGGCCTGATCACGCCCTCACTCGATGAGATGACCCAGGTCGCGAAGGAGATGAAGCGGCGCAAGATCGAACTCCCGTTGCTGATCGGCGGCGCGACGACCTCGCGTCAGCACACGGCGGTCAAGATTGCGCCCCAATACGACGAGCCGGTCGTCCACGTCCTCGACGCATCCCGGGCGGTGGGCGTGGTGTCAGACCTGCTGTCCGCAGCGCGCAAACCCGAACTCGACGCGTCCAACCGCGCCGAACAGGAGCGCCTGCGCGCGGTCCACCGCGCGAAGAAGGAAAAGCCGCTGCTTCGGATCGCGAAGGCTCGCGCAAACGGCGCCAGCCTCTCGTTCGATGACGAGACCGCGACGCGGCCCCAATGGCTCGGGACCCGGCACCTGCGGGACATCGACTTGAGCGAGGTCGTCCCGTTCATCGACTGGACCTTCTTCTTCACCGTCTGGGAGCTGAGCGGCAAGTACCCCGCGATCCTCGAGCATCCCAAGCACGGAGAACAAGCCCGCGAGCTTTATGAAGCGGGGACCGGCCTGCTCGACGAGCTCGTGCAAGGCCACAAGCTCACCGCGAACGCCGCCATCGCCTTCTGGCCGGCCAACGCCGACGGGGACGACATCGTCCTGTGGACGGATGAATCGCGCAGCGGTGAGCTCGGGCGCCTGCCTATGCTGCGCCAGCAGACACCACAGCCGGCGGGCAAGCCCAACCGCTCGCTCGCGGATTACGTCGCGCCCGCCGCTGGCGATCGCGTGGACTACGTGGGCGGGTTCGCGGTCACCGGCGGGATCGGCGCCGAAGCCCTCGCCACGCAGTACGAAAGCGACCTCGACGACTATCAAGCGATCCTGGTCAAGGCCATCGCCGACCGGCTGGCCGAGGCGCTCGCCGAGCGCATGCACCACCTCGCGCGCCGCGACTGGTACGCACCCAACGAGGTCTTCCACAACGACGAGTTCATCAAAGAGAAGTACCGCGGCATCCGCCCGGCGTTTGGCTACCCCGCGTGCCCGGACCACACCCCCAAGGGGACGCTGTTCGACCTCCTGGGCGCGCGTGAGGTCGGCATCGACCTCACCGAGTCGTTTGCGATGACCCCCGCCGCGAGCGTGAGCGGCATCTACCTCGGACACCCGGACGCCAAGTACTTCACGGTCGGACGGATCAACCGCGACCAGGTCGAGGACTACGCGGCGCGAAGCGACCGCTCGGTGGCCGACGCTGAGCGCTGGCTCCTGCCGAACCTCGGCTACGACCCGGACGACCGCTAGTCCCAATCGACCGCAGACGCCGGGGCCTCGTTTCGCGTAGACTGCTCTCCAAAGCCAATAGGCCGCGCCAACGCCAGAAGACCCGCTCAGGGGTCTGTCCACCTGGGCGCAGAGGCCATTCGCTCAGGGGGGCCTCGCGATGCCGAATATCATCCCGCCGATCCCGGAAGCCGATGATCGCTACTTCTGGGACGGGGTCGCTGCAGAGAAGCTCTTGCTCCAGCGCTGCGCGAGCTGCCACACGCTCCGCCAACCCCCAACGCCGATGTGCGGCGCGTGCCACTCGCTCGACTGGGATACCCAAGAGTCGAGCGGGCGTGGCGAGATCTACAGCTGGATCCGCTCCTTCCACCCAAGCCAGCCCGACGCACTCCCGCGCATCGTGGTGCTGGTCGACCTCGAGGAGGGGGTGCGAATCGTCTCGAACCTACGCGACATCGATCACACCGAGGTCCGAAACGGCATGGCCGTCGAACTCTGCTTCGTCGAGGAGGACGGCGTGAAGCTCCCCCAGTTTCGCCCGCGCGGGGGGGCCGCGCAGTGACCGACCGCAGCCTCACCGACAAGGCGATCATCGCCGGCATCGGACAGACCGAGTTCTCGAAGGAGTCGGGACGCAGCGAGCTCCAGCTGGCCTCCGAGGCGTCCGCGTCTGCGATCGCCGACGCGGGCCTGTCGCCAGAGGACATCGACGGGATGGTGACCTTCACGCTCGACACGAGCGATGAGCTCCAGTTGATTCGGTGCCTCGGCATTCCCGACATCCGCTGGTGGTCCAGAACGCCCCATGGCGGCGTGGGCGCCAACACGACCATGTTGCACGCGGTCGCCGCGGTCGCGAGCGGCGCGGCGAACAACGTGCTGATCTGGCGCGCCTTCAACGAGCGGTCGGGCAACCGGTTCGGCCAACCCACCAACCAGACCACTCCGCCCGGCTGGAACTGGTATCTGCCGTTCGGCCTCGACACACCCGCCAAGATCTACTCACTCACGTTCCAACGCTATATGGACACGTACGGCATCACGAATGAGGACTTCGGCCGCTACAGCGTCGTCGCCCGCAAACACGCGGCCACCAACCCCAACGCCTGGTTCTACCAGCGGCCGATCACCTTGCAGGACCACCAGGACTCGCGCTGGATCGTCGAGCCGATCCTGCGGCTGCTCGATTGCTGCCAGGAATCGGACGGCGGGGTCGCGATCGTCGTCTCCGCCGCCGAGCGCGCCCCGGACCTGCCTCACCGCGCCGTGCGGATCCTGGGCATCTCGGATGCCCACCTCCAGGATGGCAGCGTGATGTTCAACTATTACCTGCCCGACCTTGCCCAGTACGCCGAGTGCCACCGGGTGGCCTCGCGGCTCTGGGAGATGACCGGGCTCGGCCCGAAGGACATGGACGCGGTCACGATCTACGAGAACTTCACCCCGATCGTGTTCCAACAGCTCGAAGGGTATGGCTTCTGCCAGCCTGGCGAGGCGCGCGACTACATCAAGGAAGGCCACATCGAGCTCGGCGGGACGAGCCCCGTCAACCCACACGGCGGACTGCTCGGAGAGGCCTACATCCACGGTGTCAACAACGTGATCGAGGGCGTGCGCCAGATCCGCGGCGCTGCCGCCAACCAGATCGAAGATGCCGAAACCGTGCTCGTCGCGGGCGGGCGCGGTGGCATGATCCTGGGTCGCGACTAGGATCCAAAGCCGCGAGAAATTCAGTCGAGAGGAGACCCCCATGGAAAAGATCGTGACCTTGCTCTGGCGCCCAGACGGACAGTCCGTGCAGGACTACGCCGACACGCTGCGCGCGAAGACCATGCCGCGCATGCAGGAGCTCGGCGCCGAGAAGCTCAAGCTCTGTGTCGAAGACGAGGACGTCGCCGCAGGCGCGGGGCTCTGCCAAACCCCAGAGGGGCTGCCGAAGGCCGCCTTCGTCTCCTACTGGGTCGAGCTCGCACAAGACCGCGGTCCGCTGGAAGCGGTCCTCGCCGAGGGCAGCGCCGGGCTGAACAGCTTCCTCGTGGTCGAGTCGCAGCCGATCGTCAACACGAAGCACGTCGCCCCGCTCGGCGAGCGAACGCCGGGCTTCTCGCAGGTCACGTGCGTGCTCGCCAAGCAGGACATCCCGTATGACGAGTTCATCCGGGTCTGGCAGCAAGAGCAGCGCGACTGCGCGATCGAGACGCAGTCCACCTTCCAATACGTCCGCAACGAGATCGTCCGCACGCTGACCGGTGCTCATCCGCCCTGGTCCGCGGTCGTCGAGGAGGGCTTCCCGATCGGCGCGCTCAGCGACCCGCGGGTCTTCTACGACGCGGTCGACGACGAGGAGAAGTTCCGCGCGAACCTGAAGCGCATGATGGACACGGTCGAGCGCTTCCTCGAGATGCCCGCGACGGACGTGACTCCCATGAGCGAGTACGTCTACGCTCGCTGACCGAGCCATGCTCCACCGCGTCGCGCGCTACGACCGGGTCATCGAAGCCCCGCCCGCGCGGGTGTGGGAGAACGTGCACGACTGGGAGCACCTCCCCCACCTGCACCGGTCCTCGTTCCGGTCGATCGAGCGGATCGAACAGTCCGCCGCGGGGTGGCGCGCGAGGATCGGGCTCTACCCGGACCACGAGATCGTGCTCGAACTGGTGATCGAGGGGGACCGCTATGTCTCGCGAACGCTCGAGGGACAAGGGGCGGGGAGCGAGATCTGGACGACGCTCACGCCGGGACCCTCCGCAGAGCAAACGACGGTCCGGGTCGACTTCGACATCGCCGGGCTGGACGAGGCCTCGGAAGCCGAGCGGTCCGCGATAGGCGCTCTCTACGAGACGCTCTACACCCGCCTCTGGGACGAAGACGAGTCCATGATCCTCGAGCGGAGCGCACAGCTCGCTGCGCGCGAGCAGCCACGCCCACAGCCGCTCACCCTCGGTCCGCGCAGCGCGCTACCGCTCCCGTCCGACTTCATCTTCGACGGCGCCCGGGTTCGCGTCGAGGAGCGCGACGGCGAGCTCGTCGCGACCCGTCTCGTGTGCCCCCATTGGCTCGGTCCACTCGAAGAGGACGACGACCCCGACCGACTGCGCTGTCCATGGCATGGGTACCGGTTCGACCGCGCGACAGGCCGCAGCTGTGACGGCCGTGGGCTGCGCCTCGCGGCCGCGCCCCGCGTCGCAGAAGACGAGGAGACCGGAGAAGTGAGGCTCCTCTGGGGCTGAGGGAGGTCACCCGTCGGGTCAACGCCCCCGTGCCCACTCCCAGCGCCGCATCGCGGCGGCGCGCTCCCGCTCGACGTCTACAGGGAGGACCCAGCCGGCGTCGACAAGCCCTCCGAGCGCCTCGTCGACCTCTGTGCGATAGCGACCCGGGTCCGGATACAGCTCGGTAAGCGTCGGTCGTTCATCCCCCGTACGCCGGGTATCGGACGACACCGCGAAGGGAACGAACGTCCCCAGGTACCCCGCCATCTCGTCCGCCGCGAAGGGCGCCCCCGCGCGCAGGTTCCAAGGCAGATAGCTCCCGACCGGGACGCTCACCGCGAGCGCACGAACCCCGGTCATCTCGTTCCCGAGAGCGTCGACCTGCGGAACCCGGACCGCGTAGGCCGGCCCCCTCCGCGGCGGTTGCTGCGTGACGACCCCTCGCCCGAACACCGGACCAAAATCTTGTTGATAGGCGACATGGGGGGAGCGCGGCCTCGGCAGGAACGGCATCGGGTCTCGCACCTCACGTGGGAGGACGAGCGTCGCCTGATCGATCCGCGGCACCGCGCTCGGCGGCGGTGAGACATCGGACTCCACCCAGCGGACCATGTGCCCCAGCAGCGCGCGCTGAAAGGAAGACGTATCCACCGAACTCCCACGGAAGACCCCTGGGTCGACCTCGCTCGCGGGCGCGGGCGGGAAAGCCGAGGGGAAGTGGGGGGCGGACGCGAAGTGGTACAGCCGCTCCGTGGGCAAGGGGGCGATGTCGCGTGCCCCGTCCGTCGTCATCTGCGTGAGAGACGCCACCCGCCCCCAGTACTCATAGCCGTGGTTGACCTGAAAGAGCTTCGGCATGCTGCCCGTCGCGACGGCCTCCTCGGCCAGGCCTTCGTCTTTCGCCCCACCCAGGTCCGGCGTCGCTCGGGTCGTGAAGGGGTAGTCATCCCCGGGATAGAAGAAGTTCTCGAACGGGTTCCCCACGCGTCCTGGATGCGAGAATCGGTGGTTGAACCCGCCGCGACCAGCCCCCGCGATGTTGACGATCACCCCGGCGTATACCGGCCGCCCCTGCTCGTCTCGGTTGAACCCCTGATAGAGGAACTGACGCAGGAACCGACCCGACTGGGAGCTGCCCACGGCGATCGCGCGAGAGACCGCGAACAGGCTCGCGGGGTCGTGCATGGCGTATGCGGCCACGTCGCGAAACGCGGCGAGCCCGAGCCCCACGAGCGGGGGCGCCTCCGTGACATAGACCAACTCGTAGATGAAGCCCGGCGCGAAACCCGCGTTGGAGACGATCTGCTCACCCGCCTCGTCGAAACGCCAGTTCGAGCGCGCCACGACCACCCGCTCTCCCTCGCGGGACGTCCGACGCGTCAGCACGTTCTCCGGCGCCGCGCGGTCGGCGACGCGATGGGGACGGTGCCCCCGCGTCGCGAGGGGCATCGCCTCCGTGGCGTCATCGACGACCCAATCCGAGCGCGCGAGGCCTCGGACCGGAGCGCCCCCCAGCCCCCTCGCGGAGGGCGCGGCCAGACGCATCGCGCCCGGGAAGGGGGCGACATCCGCTTGCCACCCTACGAGGATCACCGTCAGGCCGCGCTCCATCAGGAGTCCGTCACCAAAGTCTGCCGCGACGTCCGGGTCGAGACCACGGGGCCGGAGGAAGTCGATCGCCGCCCGGTTCACCCCGCTGAGCAGCAGCGGCCGCCCACGGTTCGCGACGTCGATTACCGCCGTGCCCCGACGCTTCTCGGGGTCGATCGGCTGCAGGACGACGAGGTCGGCGGACGCGTGCACGAGGCCGTCAGGGCCTCGCGGAGCCGCGTCCAGGTCGGTCACCCGCGCGTTCGCGACCGCCCCAGGCTCGAACCCGAAGCGCACGCGGCCCTCGAGGAGCTCATAGGCCCCGTACTCCCCAAACGCCTGACCGCCCAACAAGGGGGCACGCCGCTCGACATCGACGCCGAGAACGCGTGCGGCGGCGATGTCCGCGTGGAACACGGAGAGCGCCAGCGCGATGACCACACCACAGCGCGCGCGCAGCCCCCTTCCGGAACCGAGCCCGAGACGCTGGGGCACCCGCAGGCCCCTCACGCGCTCAGCGCCCGCAGGCCTGCGCCAACGTGGCGAGCGCGTCCGCCTGTGCCAACGCCTCGCCCTCGGCGACGGGGTCGACCATGAAGATCACGCGGTGCACCCCGGTCTCCTGACAACGCGCGACGAACGCCTCATCCGCCGGGGCCCAGTAGATGCTGATCTCCACGCTCTCCGGGTCCCGCCCCGCCGCTTCGAGGCGCCGGTGCAGCTCCGGGATCTGGGAGAAGATCGTCCCCTCCGGGTCTTCCCCAGGCATCGGGAACCAGCCATCGCCGTAGGCGACGACGCGGCCAAGGCCCTTCGGTGCGTTCGCGGCGACGTGAATCGGCGGGTGCGGCTTCTGCTGCGGCTTCGGCCACGCGAAGCTCGGCGCCAGGTTCACGAACTCCCCCTGGAACTCCGCCTGCTCCTGCGTCCAGAGCTGCTTCATCGCGCCGATCCGCTCCTTCATCAGGGCGAGCCGGGTCGTGAAGTCCGTCCCATGCTGCCCGATCTCGAACGGGTTCCAGCCACCCCCGACACCGAAGTCAACGCGCCCGCCCGACAGGACGTCGAGACTCGCGACCTGCTTGGCCGTCTGGATCGGGTCTCGCTGTACGACCAGGCAGATGCTCGTCCCGAGCCGGATCCGCTCCGTCGCCTCGGCGGCCATCGACAGGGCCACGAAGGGGTCCACCACGTCGTAGTACATGTTCGGCAAACCGCCCGAGTCACGCCCCGGTGTCATGTCGGAGACCGGGAAGTGCGAGTGCTCGGGCACCCAGAAGCTCTCGAACCCTCTCTCTTCAAGGGCGCGCGCCAGCGCGCCGGGCGCGATCGAATACTCGGTGGGAAACATCGAAACGCCGTACTTCATCGTGGAACTCCGTCTTCCAGGTCGAGCGGCGGGACGTCCGACATCGGACGCGCCAGCGCTTCGAGCACATGGGGGTACATATCCGACTTCAGCTTCTGCATGATCGGGTGCGCCTTGCCCGCGAGGCTCGCGGCGAGCGCAACGGACTGCTCGACGACCTCCGACTCCGCCGCTGTCGCATCGACGATCTCCAGCGCCTCGGCGGCTTCGCCCCCGTAGTGCTGTCCCTCCGTGATGACACGGTGCGCGGTCTGATGCGGCAAACGCGCCTGGATGATCGCCGTCATCCCGGGGTGCAGCGGGGCGCCCATGTTGATCTCGGGCATGCAGAAGTAACCGCGGTCGCGCCGCATGACCCGGTAGTCGTGCGCGAGCGCGATCTGCGCGCCCGCCCCGAAGGCGTGCCCGTTGAGCGCCGCCACCGTGATGCACGGGAAGGTCAGGACGCGCGCCATGACGGCGAGGACCGCCGGGATGTAGCGCGCTTGCTGGTCGGCCTTCGCCTCACCCATCATCCAGTCGAGGTCGAGGCCGTTCGAGTAGAACTTGCCGGTCCCCGTCGTCACGAGCGCCGCAGGGCTACCCGCTCGCTCGACCTCGTCGAGCGCCGCGTTCCACGCGTCGATGTTTTCGGGGCGAAATCGGTTCTCCCCATAGTCCATCGTCAATACGAACACATCGTCCGTCTTCTGTAGATCGATCATGACGCCCTCGCGATCGGGTGAAATCGAGCGTCTCGTATATCACAGCGGCCGCGCGGCACGGGCAAGGATCGGTCCCAGCTGCGCAGCGAGAGCGCGGTGACCGTCATCGCCAGGGTGAATCCCGTCGGGCAACGCGTCGGGTCGGACCAGCGGCGCACCCTCGACCAGGCTGAGCTGTGCGTCGCCGCGCGCGACGCGCTCACCCACGACGTCCTCGAAGCACGCGCGAAGCCCGGCGAGCGTCGCGCCGAGCAGGTTGGGCGTCCCCTCCGCGTCCGGTCGCACGATCGGGCTGACCGCAACGATGGGCGTCTCGGGATGGCCCTGCCGCAACACCCGCAGAAAGGCCTCGAGCCCCTCGCGAAACAGCCCAACGCTGTGAGGCGTCCGGCTCCAACAGTTGGTCCCGTGAGTCAGCGAGATCACGTCCGCGGAGAGCGACGCCAGCTGCTCGGCCGAGACGACCTCCCCGCGCGCGGAGCCCGCGTAACCCAGGTTCACCCCGTCGAGTTCCCGCTCCCGCCCGACCACCGCGGGCCAAGCCAACGAGGGCTCCGTCGCGATCCACCCCTCTGCGATCGAGTCGCCGTAGCAGAGCCAGCGCGGCCGCGACGGCGCGGGCTCCAGCCTCCCTTCGACACCCACGAGCCCGTAGACGACCGGCTTCATCCCTTCCGGCAGGTAGAGGCTCCGCACGCCGTCGCCCACGCCCGTCGACAACGTGACGCGATGCCTCCCGAGGCGCGCCGGCCGCGCGTCCACGCGGTCCAACCCGCGATAGAGCACAAAGCGGCGCCCTGCGCCGTCTCCGCGGTAGCCGAGGTCCGTCTCCCGCGCCTCGTAGTCCACGACGACCGCCCGCGCGTCTCCCTCCCACTCGAACCGAACCCCCACCGGGAGCGACGCCGCGGCCAAGGTGTCCGCGGGCAAGCGGTCTCCCGGGGGCGCCAGCGCGGCGCGGGGATACGGCACGTCCGACGTGCCGTCGAACGCACAGCCGCGAAGAAAGGGCTCGGGCTGCGGGGGCCGGCTCATCCGACCCGCTGCGGAGCGAGGCAGAGAGCCTGGGCGAAGTCGCGGTTCACGCCGAGACTTCGAAAGGAAACTTCGTCGTCACCCCCGCGTCGACGACGAGCGTCTGCCCGGTCACCTTGCGCGAGAGGTTCGAACACAGGAAGAGGATCGCGGACCCGATGTCATCGCACTCGCACATCCGGTCGAGGTCGCTCTGCTGACTCGGCGCGTCACCTCGCTCCTGCATCGCGATGATCCGCGGGGTCCGGACCGAGCCGGGCGCGACCGCGTTGACCCGGATGCCATGCGGGTTCAGCTCCTGCGCCATCGTGCGCACCAGCCCATAGATCCCGGCCTTCGCGGCGCCATAGGCGCCGTGGTTGGGCGCCGCGAACAGGCCACTGACCGAGCCTACCATCCCGATCGCGCCCCCTGTGCCCTGCTCGACCATGATCCGCGCCGCCGGCTGCGAGATGTAGACGTGGTGAGTGAGGTTCCCCAGGAGATCGCGCTCCCACGTCTCCGCGTCCAATTCCAGGAACGATTGCCAGCTCGCCAACCCGATGATGTTGGCGCAGATGTCGAGACCACCGAGCGAGGACGCGGCCTCACCCACCACCCGTGCCGCGTCCGCCTGATCACAGGCGTCTCCGGTCAACGCGTAGCCTCGGCGCCCAAGCGCCTCGATCTCCCGCACCACGCCCTCGGCGCGCTCGATCTCCACGTCGAGGAGCGCGACGTCGCAGCCCGCCTGCGCGAGCAACAAGGCGCAGCTGCGGCCAATCCCCTGCCCGCCACCTGCGACGAACGCTCGCTTGTCCGTGAGACCCAAGAGAGAATCCGAAGTCATCGTCACGCTCTTCTCCCTAATCAGACCGAACGCAGATCCTATCATGCAGGCTCGGCGTATACTGACGCGATGAAGGGCATCATCTTCGACGGGAGCGAGGCACGCGCAACGACATCGTTGGAGGTCCGCCCGCCCGGCCCCGGTGAAGTCTCCGTTCGGATCGCCGCTGCGGGCCTTTGCCACAGCGACTGCTCCGTGATCGACGGGACGATCGATTGGCCTGCCCCCTGTGTACTCGGGCATGAAGGGGCGGGACATGTCGACGAGGTCGGCCCCGGCGTGTCAGGGCTCGCCCCCGGTGACCCCGTCGTCCTCCACACGCTCGCTGCCTGCGGACGCTGTCGTCATTGCAGCGCGGGCCGGCCGACCTGGTGTCGCAGCACCTTCGGAAATCGCGCGGCGCCGTTCACGCTCGACGGCGTCCCGTGCAACAACTTCGCCGCAAGCTCCGTGTGGGTCGAGAAGACGGTGGTCCAGGCCACGCAGGCGGTCCCGATCCCGGCAGACATCCCGATGACATCAGCCTGCCTGATCGGCTGCGGCGTCATCACGGGTGTCGGCGCGGTCCTGGGCCGAGCCCAGGTCCAGGCCGGCGAGACCGCCGCGGTTTTTGGGATCGGCGGCGTGGGTCTGAATGTCCTCCAGGGGCTCCGGATCGCCGGGGCGTCCCGCATCATCGCGGTCGACAGCCTCGCATCCAAACGCGACGACGCGCTCCGGTTCGGGGCGACCGACTTCATCGTGGCTGGTGACGACGCTGCAGAGGCCGTCCGCGAACTCACGTCGCCGGGTGACCCGACCGGCGGTGTCGACTGGGCCTTCGAGTGCGTCGGCGCACCGCCGGTGATCGAGACCGCGCTGCAAACGCTGACCTGGGGAGGGAACCTCGTCATCGTCGGTGTCCCAAACGCGACGGCGACCGCGACGCTGCCGATCACGCACCTGACGCACGTCGACCGCGGGGTCATCGGCTGCCGCTATGGGTCAGCACAACCCCACCGCGACATCGCGGTGTATGCCGATTACTACCGTGCCGGCAGCTTGCTGCTCGACGAGCTGGTCACGCGCACCTATCCGCTCGAGGACTTCGGTCGCGCCATCGAGGACCTGCACGCAGGCCAGCTCGCGCGAGGCGTCCTGACGCTCGACTGAAGCCGGCGGCCCAAACCACCAGGAGGCAGACGTACCCATGCCGGACCGGATCTCGCTCGACATCTCCGAGGGCGTCGCCTTCGCCACCGTCGACTCGCCACCGATCAACCTGCTCGACGCGGAGGTGCTCGGCGCGCTCGCCTCGGTGACCGAGCGCGTCGCAAACGACGAAGATGTCCGCGTCCTCGTCCTCCAGAGCGCCAACCCGGAGTTCTTCATCGCGCACGGCGACGTCACCACCATGGTCGACATGCCGAGCGTTGAAGATCCCGTACCGAGTGACGAGCTGTCCTGGGTCCACGCCACACTCGACACCCTGCGGACCATGCCGCGGGTGACCATCGCGAAGGTCGAGGGCCTGGCTCGTGGCGGCGGGAGCGAGGTCGCGCTCGCCTGTGACATGCGCTTCGCCGCCCTCGACCGAGCAGTCTTCGGACAGCCGGAGGTCGGGCTGGGGATCCTGCCTGGCGCCGGCGGGACCGCGAGGCTCACACGGCTGTTGGGTCGCGCGCGTGCGAGTGAGGTGATCTTCGGCGGGGATGATTTCAGCGCCGCGGAGGCAGAGCGGATCGGCTGGGTCAATCGAGCGCTCCCCGCGGCCGAGCTCGGCGCCTATGTCGACGCGCTCGCGCTACGGATCGCGCGCTTCCCGAGCGAAGCCATCGCCGAGATCAAACGCGTGATGGGCGCCGTCGAGGCACAAACCGCGGAGGACCTGATGACCGAGCAGTACGCGTTCGACCGCTGCATGACCTCACCCGAGCCGCGCGTCCGCATGCGACGCTGGATCGACCGGGGAACCCAGACACCCGAAGGCGAGCGGACACTCGGCGCCGACCTCCCGAGCCTGGCGGACCCGGATGCGACCCGCGACGCCTGAACCGGCGCGGGCGGACGCCCCCGCGCGCGAACCGGCCCCCGGTCACCGCCTGTACGCGATCGCCTTGAGCATCCTGGTCACGGGGCTCCTCAGCGGCTGCGCGCTGCTCGACGCCGTCCGAGGCCCCGAGATCATCCTCTACCCGGCACAACGAATCCTGACGATGGACCCCGAACACCCGGAGGCGACCGCAGTCGCGGTCCGGGGAGACACGATCGAGGCGACCGGGACACTCACGGCGCTCGAGCGGCGGTTCACCGGACGGCGTGTCGCAGTTGATAGGCGGTTCGCGGACAAGGTCCTGCTTCCCGGGTTCATCGAACCGCACTTGCACCCCTACATCGCGGGCATTCTGCTGCCGATGCGCTTCATCACCCCGCACGACTGGGATCTCCCCGGTCGCGACGTCCAGGGGGTCCGCGGGCGTGCGGCCTACCGCGAGCGGCTCGCCGCGTGGGAGGCGCAGCTCGACGAGAGCGAGTGGCTGTGGACCTGGGGCTTCCATCACCTCTATCACGGAGGCCTAACACGCGCCGACCTCGACGCGATCTCGGCGACGCGCCCGATCATCGTCTGGCACCGCTCGTTTCACGAGGTGATCGTCAACTCGGCCGCCCTCTCCGCGCTAGAGATCGACGAGGACGCCCTCGGCGACACAGAGCAGGTCGACCTCCCGAGCGGGCACTTCTACGAAGGCGGCATGCAGTATCTGATCCCTGCACTGCGCCCACACCTGTTCTCGCTCCGGCGGTACTGGGGGGCGCTGCGGGAAGCCCGAGACATCCTGCACGCGGGTGGGATCACGACGGTCTCGGATGGCGCGTTCGGGACGCTCGACCTGGACGCGGAGTGGCTCGCCCTCAAATTCTCGAGCTGGAACCGACGCGACACCCCGTTTCGCACCGTGCTGCTCCCCGACGGGCGCACCCTCGGCGAGCTCTACGGCAAAGAGGCAGCGAGCGAGCGGATCAAGGCGCTCAGCGCTCGGGACACCTCACGTCTCCGCTTCCGCACCGACGCGGTCAAGCTGTTCGCCGACGGCGCCTTCTTCTCCCAGCGGATGCAGCTCACCCCGCCCGGCTACCTCGACGGCCACGAGGGCGAATGGCTGATGACCCCGGACCAGCTGTTGGAGGCCGCACAGCCCTTCTGGAAGGCGGGCTTCCAGATCCACGTCCACGCGAACGGCGACGCGGGGATCGACGCCACCCTCGACGTCCTCGATCAGCTCCAGAGCGAGTGGCCTCGGGACGACCACCGCTTCGCTCTGCATCACTTCGGTGACTCTCGTCCGGACCAGATCCAGCGGATCGCCGACGCGGGCGTCCATGTCAGCGCCAACCCGTTCTACGTCTGGGCCCTCGCCGACCTCTACGCCGAGGTCGGGCTGGGGCCAAAGCGAGCGAGCGAGCTCGTCCGCGCGGGCTCCTTGGTCCGGGCAGGGGTCCCGCTCTCCCTCCACTCGGACTTCACGATGGCGCCGGCACAACCGCTGCGCCTCGCCTGGGTCGCGGCCAATCGGATCACGGCGGAGGGCAACGTCGTGGGCCCCGACGAGCGGATCCCCGTCGATGCCGCCCTCCGGGCGATCACGATCGACGCGGCGCGGTTGCTTCGGATGGAAGACCAGATCGGCAGCATCACGCCCGGGAAGAGCGCGGACTTCACGGTCCTCGAGTCCGATCCGCTCAGCGTCCCGCCCGCGACGCTCGCCGATATTCCAATCTGGGGGACGGTCTTCGAGGGTCGCCTCTACCCGATCCAGTGAAGAGGCCGCGCGGTCCGGCGATCAGCTCCGGTCCAGGTCACCGCGCAGGTGGCGCGCCGCGAGCAGATTGTGCAGCGAACCCTGCACATGCACGAACCCGACGATCAACAGCCCATAGCGGATCGACGCGACCCCGAAATCGGGCTCGAAGAGGTCGGACAGGAAACCCACCGCCAGTGGACCCAACCCCATCCCGATCAGGTTGTAGCTGCCCGTGGTCAGCGCGGACGCCTGCGCACGCAGGTCCGAGCGCGCGATGCTCTGGGTCATCGCGAGCGTCGGGCCGTTGTACATCGCGTTCAGCAAGGAGGCGGGGATCAGCACGAGCGGCGCCACGAGCCACGCATTCCCAAGGACCTCGATCGTATCCCCCGCGGGCCACATAACGAACGCGATACTCGACGGGATCGCGAGGAGTGAGGACAGCGCCGGGATCCACATGTACCAGCGGACGTCGCGCTGCCCGAGCCGATCCGAGACCCACCCCCCGACGAGCGCGCCGAACGCGCTCGCGATCGGACCCACGAGCATGAAGATGAGCGAAGCGGAGCCGACCGAGAGCCCCTGCACACGGATGAGGTAGGCCACATAGAAGGCCCCCGCGCCCATGCTCGCGAAGGCGTGGAACCCGGCACCAGCGACCATGTGTACGAACGACCGCCGCGCCCACAGGAACCGCCAGACCTCGCCCATCGAGGGCGGCTCGCTGGGCGTCACCCCGCCATCCATCGCCCCGCGGACGGGCTCGCGCACCGTGAGGTGAATGACACCGGCGAGCAGGATGCCGGGCAACCCCACTACGAAGAACGCGACGCGCCACCCATAGGCCTCCGCGACGGTCCCGCCCACGCCCATCCCCAGCGCGATCCCAACGATCCCGCCTACCCCAAACAGCGACATCACCCGCGCCCGGAGACGCAACGGGAAGTAGTCACACAACACGGAGTGCGCCGGTGCGCTCCCACAGCCCTCGGCGGCGCTCACTCCCATCCGCGCGGCGAAGAGGTGCCAGTACCCCTGCGCGAGCCCGGAGAGCGCCGTCAACCCGCTCCAGATGAACAATCCGCCCGCGACGATGGAGCGGCGAACCGACCGGTCTGCCCAGCGAGCGATCACCAGACTCGCCAGGATGTGCACGACCGCGAAGGAGGTTCCGACCAGCAGCCCCATCTCGGTGTCCGACGCCTGGAACTCCGTCTTGATCGGCTCGAGCAGCGAGTTGAGGATGTTGCGATCGGCGACGTTGAAGACGGTCACCAGACCGAAAACGCCGAGGACGTACCAGGAGTACGCCCCGACGGGGCGCTCCTCTTCCTGTGTAACTTGCGGGCTGGTCAAAGCCGCGCCTCGAATTGCGAAGCCGTCCCCATCAGGGGTTGGGGTGCGCCGGCTCCATGTCAAAGTTGTTGAACAGCACATTCCACGCGTGCCACTCATTCCAATGTTCGGTCAGATACGCGATCTGGCCCTCCGCATCGAAGCGGAAGACGAACGCGTAGACGTTCGTGTAGTCCTGTCCGCCGTGCGTCTTCGCGTGCATGGTGTGCTGCCGGAGAACGGAGTCTCCATCGGCCATGACGACGACATCCTCGTAGCGCGTCGTCGAGAGGTCATAGGAGTCGATGCCTCGCCGTCCGCCCTTCTTGGCGCCGGCGCCGTGCAGGATGGCGCGGATGCGCTCGATCCCCTTGTGCTCCGTCTCACCCTCGTTGCCGCCGATGTAGGGCAAGCCATTCCACCAGACCGCGTCGTCGGTAAACAACGTGGCGGGATCGAAACCAGGCTCGGGTTCGAATAGCTTGTCGACCTGCCCCACGTTTCGGCGCTCGACCTCGGACCATCGCTCTTGCATCTTCGTCATCCCGACCCCCGCTCTCGTGCTGACGACGCCACACAGCGCGGCGCCAGGGCTTCCCTCACGCCGCCGCCGACGTGGGCCGCCCCTCATCGCGCGGCAGCGTAACATGCAGACCCTGCCGAACGGCCGGGAACCCGAGCGAACCGCAGGCCTGGCCCCGTGCGGTTGAGTGCGAGGGGTGGCTGTGCTTCCCTCCGCGGCATGCTGGACCCCAAGAGCCTCGAATCCCGCCGCGACGAGATCGCTGAGAGCATCCGGAAGCGCCAGGCCCGCGGGGATGTCGATGCGGCGATCCGAGCCTATCGCGCGGCCACGGACCAGCAGACCGCACTCAACGACGCCAACCGCGAGCGCAACGAGCATCAGAAGTCCGGCAAGCGCAAGCTCGAACCGGCGGAGCGCGAGGCGCACAACGCGCAGGGCCGACAGCTCAAGGAGCGTGTCGGCGAGCTCGAAGCCGAGCTGAGAACCGCGCGTGCGACGCTCGACCAGGTGACCGGGGTGCTACCGAACTTCCTCCACCCCGCCGTTCCCGAGGGCGGCGAGGAAGACTTCGTCACACTCTCGACCTGGGGGGAGCCGACCCAGTTCGACTTCGAGCCTCGCGACCACCTCCAGTTGGGCGAGATACTCGACCTCTTCGACTTCGACGGGGGTGCGAAGGTCGCCGGCGCGAAGTTCTACTATCTAAAGAACGACGCCGTACTCCTGGAGCTGGGGCTCCAACGGTTCGCGCTCGACCGGGCGATCCAGCGAGGGTTCCAGCCCGTCATCACGCCCGACCTCGCGCGCCCGGCCATCCTCGAGGGGACGGGCTTCAACCCGCGCGGTGACGAGACCCAGGTCTACTCGATCACGGGGCATGACCTGTGCCTCGTCGGGACAGCAGAGATCACGCTGGGTGGGCTGCAAGCCGACGAGCTCCTCGACGAAGCGAACCTCCCGATCAAACATGTCGGGCTCTCTCACTGCTTCCGCACCGAGGCGGGCGCCGCGGGGCGCGAGAGCAAGGGCTTGTACCGCGTGCATCAGTTCACGAAGGTCGAGATGTTCGTGACCTGCCGCCCCGAGGACTCCGACTCGATCCACGACGAGATGCGTGAGATCGAGGAAGAGATCTTCCGGGACCTCGAGATCCCGTACCGCGTCATCGACGTCGCGAGCGGGGACCTCGGCTCTCCCGCCTACCGCAAGTTCGACATCGAAGCGTGGATGCCGGGTCGCGGCAGCAGCGGCGACTATGGAGAGGTCACCAGCACCTCGAACTGCACGGACTACCAGGCGCGCCGGCTCAAGGCCCGCTTCAAGCGAAGCGATTCGAAGAAGAACGAGCTCGTCCACACGCTCAACGGCACCGCGATCGCCATCGCGCGAACGCTCATTCCGCTGCTGGAGAACCACCAGCAGAAAGACGGTTCCGTCCGGGTACCCGCGGCGCTGCAACCATACGTAGGCAAGGATGTCCTCGAACCGCGCAGCTGAGACCGAGCGGGACGGCGCTCAACCGAGGCTCGTCCTCGGGACGGCGGGGCATATCGACCATGGCAAGACAGCGCTGATCCGCGCGCTCACGGGGACCGATTGCGACCGGCTCCCCGAGGAGCAAGAGCGGGGGATCACCATCGACCTCGGGTTCGCGGCCCTCGACCTCGGCGACGGCACGAACCCGATGTCCGTGGTCGATGTCCCGGGTCATGAGCGGTTCGTTCGAACGATGGTCTCCGGCGCTTCGGGCATCGACTTCGTCCTGCTCGTCGTCGCCGCAGACGAGGGCGTGATGCCACAGACGCGCGAGCACGTCGCGATCTGCGACCTGCTCGGCCTCGACCGGGGCGTCGTCGCGCTCACTAAGCACGACCTCGTCGACGAGGAGATGGCAGAGCTCGCGAGCGAGGACGTGTCGGACCTGCTGGCCGGCTCCGCCCTCGCCCAAGCCCCCATCGTCCCTTGTTCTTCCACCACCGGCGCAGGCCTCGATGCCCTACGAGACGAACTCGCGCGCTGCGCGGCAAACACGCCTGCCCGGACGCCGCGCGCGGGGCCACCGCGCCTTGGGGTCGACCGCATCTTCGCCGTGAAGGGCTTTGGCACAGTGGTGACCGGCACGCTCGTCGGCGACGCCTTGCGGACCGGCGAGGCGGTCGAAGTCCACCCCATCGCGCTGCGTACGCGGATCCGAGGCCTCCAGTCACACGGCAGGGCGGTCGACGTCGCCCACCCGGGGACGCGAACCGCTGTCAACCTTCAGGGCGTCGAGGTGGCCCAGCTGTCGCGGGGCGAGGTCATTTCTCGCGCTGGTGCGCTCGCGCCAACGACCCAGTGCGACGCAAAGATCCACTGGCTCGCGAGCGCGCCCGCGTCCGACGAGCCCGTCTCGATCGAGCTCCTGACCGGGACGGCGGAACGGCGCGCGCGACTGGCGCCCATCGGCTCCCAGGGGTTGATCCCGGGCAGCGCAGGCTACGCACGGATCCACATCGATGGCGACCCGTTACCTCTGCTCCCGGGCGACCGGTTCGTCGCGCGAGGGTTCGCGCGCAACGACCAGCACGGGGCGACCGTGGGTGGGGGGACCGTACTCGACATCGCACCGCCCCATCGGCGTAGAAGTGACCCGTCGCTGCTTCAAGACCTCGAGACGCTCGCGGCCCGAGACCCGCTGATGGACGTGCAGGTCCGGGTGCTCCGGAACGGCCTGGAGGGTGCGCGCACGCAGGCCCTCGCCCTCGCGACCGGGCGCGCGCGGGAGACGGTCGACGCCGAGCTCGCGACGCTCGAGGAACGCGGCGTGCTCTGCCGCGCAGGCGACGACCTCTCGCTCGGCACGACGGCCCTCCAACGCATCGAGGACGCGCTTTCCGAGGCGGTGGATCGTTTTCACGAACGAGAACCCCTCCGACCGGGGATCCCGAGCGGAACACTCCGCGGGATCCTCCCAGAGAACGTGCCCACCGCAGGCGCCGACCTCGCGATCGCGAGGCTGGTGTCCCGGGGCACCCTCGAGGTCACCGACGACCTCGTCCGCCGATCGGACCACGCCCCCCAGCTCGACGACCGGGCGACGGCGCTCGTCGCGCAAATCGGAGAAGAAGCTCGCGAGGCCGGGCTCGAGCCCGCTGCTCCCCGAGATTGGAGCGAACGGCTGGGGATCGACATCACCCTGTTCCGGGACCTCGTGGCGCACTTGGAGCGGGAACGCGCCCTGATCCGCGCTCCCGGTGACCTCTGGTTCGACCGCGCCGCCGTCGACGCGCTGATCGAACGGGTGCGAGAGCACCTCGCGGAACACGACGCGATCGACACGGCCGCCTACAAGGGACTCACGGGGACCTCACGGCGGACCACAGTGCCGCTGATGGAGCTCCTCGACGAGCTGCGTGTCACGCGCCGAGACGGCGACCAACGAGTCGCTCGGTAGCCCTCAGGGCGTCAAGACCGCCACCGCGGGGCGGAGCATCGGGAGCAGGCCGGCGCCCCCAGACTCAGGGAACCAACCCAACCACAAGAGCCCGAACACGCAGACGCACAGCGCCAGGCCCGCGAACGTGTCGAGCGGCTCCGGGGGAGCGGCCGTCGTTCGCCGCAGGTAGAACGAGACCGGGAGGCGGAGGTAAGCGGCGAGCAACACGACCCCTCCGATGGAGGACACCCCAGCGAGGCCGACGAAACCTGCGTTCACCGCGCTCTCGAGGAGGGCGAAACGACCGACGAAACCTGCCGTCCCCGGGAACGCCGCCAACGAAAGCACGAACAACGTCATCCCCCCAGCCAGGAGCGGTCGCGTCCTCCCCAGCCCCGCGAGGTCGTCCAAGCTCTCTCGCTCCCGACCGCCCCAAGCCAACGCGCCGACCAGACCAAGCGCCCCCAGGCTCGCGAGTGCGTAGGCGCCTAGCGAAAACAGCGCGGCAACCCACGCGTTCGGCGTCCCCACCGCGACGCCGATCAGCACGAACCCCACCTGAGCGACGCCGGCGTACGCCAGGAGGCGCTTCACGCGGGTCTGGATCAACGCCATGAGCGATCCGAGACCAATACTCGCGGTCGCCAGCGCGATCACCCCAAGGCGCAACTCCTCGCTGATCGAGGGCAAGGACAGCGCCACGAAGCGCAGGAAGGCCGCGACCGAGGCGACCCGAACCCCCACGGACAGGAAGGCGCTCACGCCCGTTGGAGCCCCCTCTTCGACGTCTGGCGCCCACTGGTGAAACGGTGCCGCCGCGAAGCGCATCGCGAAGGCAGCGGTCACCAGCCCCAACCCCAGCAGCGCTAGCTCGCTCTCGGGGTCGAAACGTGACCGGACCCCCTCGAAGGACGTCACCCCGGTCGCGCCATACAACAAGGCCATGCCATACAGCGCGATCGCCGAGGCCAGCCCACCCAGCACGAGAAACTTCAAACCCGCCTCGCCACTCCGCGCGCTCCGACCGTCGAGCGCGGCCAAGGCGTAGAGCGGCAGGCTCATCAGCTCCAGCCCCACGAACAACGTCATCATGTCGATCGCAAGAACCGACACGAGCATCCCGCAGACCGACAACATCAACAGCGCATAACATTCTCCGTCCTCGATCCGGAGAGCCGCGAGGTGGCTCATCGAGAGCCATACGGACAACAAGGCCACGACACCGATGACGACCGAAAGGCCACTCGAGAACGCGTCCGCTCGCAACATCGCGTGCGTGGCGTTGAAGGGGGCCGAGCCCCCGAAGGCGAAGGCCGTCACCCCGGTAAACAGCGCGAGGCCGAGCGCAGCCGTACAGATCATGACCAGCCACGGCAGGACCGGCCCCGGACCGCGCGAGAGCCATCCGTCCCCAAGGAGTACGAGGAACGCACCCGCGGCCACAAAGCCCAACGGGGCGAGGATGCTGAAGTCGAGCGCCGGGGGCGGCGGGATCATTCGGCCACCTCACGAGAGGAGGTGCCCGGCTGCGTCGGCACCAGCTCCGAGACGGAGACCAGCCCCTCGACCGCCTCCGTCGCCGCCGCGCGCGCCTCGACCTGCCGTAGGACCTGGATCGCCGCGGGCTCGACCCGGCGCAACAGCGGGTCGGGAGCGACTCCGAGGCCCACGACCGGGATCAACAACAACAGCAACACCCACCGTTCACGCCAGCTCAGGTCGATGAGGCCGCGGTTCTCCGGGTGATCCACCGGCCCCAGCAAGACCCGTCCAAAGACACGGAGGGCCACAGCCGCGCTCCCCGCGAGGGCCACCCCCGCTGCGACGACGCTCCAGGGCGAGACCGGGAAGACCCCAAGCAGAATGAGGAACTCCCCGGCGAAGCCGCTCAACGGAGGCACACCGATCACCGAGAGCATGACGAGCCCCAAGCCGACCCCGTAGATCGGCATCGGACGGGCGACGCCACCGAGCTCTTCGACGTGAAGCGTCTGACGTCGTTCTTCGAAGAAACCCAACAGGAGGAGCAGTGCGGCCACCGAGACACCGTGGCTCACCAGTTGCAGCACGGCGCCCGACAGCCCCTGCGGATTGAAGGCCAAGATCCCCAACGTGATCAAGCCCATCTGAACGACCGAGAGATACGCCACCAATCGGCCCAAGTGAACCTGGGCCGCGGCGACGACGGCGGCGTGCAGCATACCCAGCGCGAGCAAGGTGAACAGCAGCCCGCTGGCTTCCTCCAGCGCATGCGGGAAGAGCGGGATCGCGAACCGCAAGAGTCCATACGCGCCGAGCTTCACCACGACACCCAAGAGGAGCGCGGCGGCGGCGGTCGGCGCCGCGGACTGCGCCGGCGGCAGCCAGGCGTGTAGGGGGACGCAAGGGATCCGGATCGCATACGCGAAGACAAAGGCGGTGAACAAGGCAGACTGGGAACGCCACCAGTGCTCGGGGTCGGTCGTGGGCACCAGGACATCGAGCAAGCTCCACCCCGGGGCGCCCGGCAGGGTCACCCAGTCGAAGCTGACCACGCCGCCGGATTGTTCGGCGGAGAGCCTGCCGAGCACCAGCAACGCGACCCACAGCACGGCAGAACCCAGAGCGGTCATCAGCACAAAACGCGCACCAGCCAAGATCCGCAATGGCCCCCCGCGAAGACCAACGAGAAGACCGGCCGGCAGCAGGGCGAGCTCACAGAACGCAACGAAGACGAACAGGTTGAGGGAGACGAACGCGCCCACGGCGCACGTCTCGAGCGTCAAGACGAGAAAAACAAACGCGCGAGGTGGGGCATCCTTCAAGTTCCAGGAGGCCAAGAGGACGACAGGGACCAGGAAGAGCGTCATCAGCAACAAGACAAGGCTGATCCCGTCGACGCCGACAAAATAATGGATACCGGCCCAGGCAATCCATGGTGCCCGCTCGATGAACTGATACCCCCCTTCGACAGCGTCGTACTGAGACCAGAGCGGGAGCGCGAACACCAGGGTGGCGAGCGAGCCGAGGAGACCCACCCCATGCCAGAGCCGGGCGGGGAGCAGCCGGCCCGTCGCCAGCAGCAGCACACCCACACCGAGCGGCAGGAAGACCACCAGGCT
>Ga0315331_10000654_pt1 | contig 24467 bp, 16 predicted proteins | sample M160m34915metaG_FD_203456 | JGI IMG/M metagenome (GOLD analysis project Ga0315331, IMG submission 203456) | Ammonia-oxidizing marine archaeal communities from Monterey Bay, California, United States - M1 60m 34915 | ecosystem: Environmental > Aquatic > Marine > Intertidal zone | place: USA...
GCCAGGTAAATAACTTTTATAATTATGACGTTAAGTTTACGGATTTAGCTATTGAGTTGACCACGGTGACAACTACTACAACAGCAGCTGTTAATAGTAGCACGACAGTACCGGTCACAGAGGTAAAGGGTATACTAACAAATAATAGCACTGTTAGTGGTATAGGTATAGACGCTTCTTCCGCCGCACCAACTGTTACAGCTAGAAGCGCAACAAGTGGAAATGGCAACCTAACACTAAGTGCTGCACAAACTATAGAAAGTGGGGCAACCTTAAACTTTGAGGGCGCCGGCCAAATAGCGACAATAACTGGTAATATAGAAATACTAAAAGCAGGCACGGCAAATCAAAGTATATATTTCGATTTAGAGAAACTACTCTCTATAACTTAAAGTAAAAAAACAGTGAAAACTGTGATAATAATAAAGTAAAAACAATTAAAAAAATATAATATGGATCCAGTAACAACACAAGCTTTAATTGGGGCGGGCGCTAGTTTACTTAGTGGTCTTTTTGGTAGAAAGAAAAGAAGAAGACAGCAAAGAGAGGCCAAGGCGCGGTATGAAGAAATGAGAGCGGCTTATGAAGGTTTAGATACCAGCAATATATATGCTGATGTTACAAACCCGTATGCCGACATGGAAAACACAATGGAAGATCTACGTGTTAACACTCAGCAAGCAGATTTTATGGCTCAACAAGGTTCTCAGGCTAGAGCTGATATACTTGGTGGATTTAGGCAGGCCGCGGGTGGAAGTGGTATAGCTGCGCTAGCACAATCATTAGCAAATCAACAAACACAACAAGCAGCGCAAATGTCAGCGTCGATAGGTCAACAAGAAGCCGCAAACCAAGCCGCGGAAAGAGATATGGCTGGTAAACTACAACAATTAGATAGAGCTGGCGAATTCCAAGCTCAACAAACGAGATTATATGGTGAATCACAAGCTAGAGCATTAGATTGGCAAAAAACTGGAACAATGTTTGGCATGAGCCAACAGAGATTAGCTGGTGCAAACCAAGCCGCAGCACAAGGTCAAGCTCAATTATATGGTGGCATTGGTGGTTTAACAGCTGGCTTCGCAACTGGGGCGTTTGGGAAAAACAAATTAACGGAAGCTCTTGGGGTCGAAGTCGCATAATAAAAATAACAATATGGCAAAAAAAGAACAACCAAAATTATCATACAGTCCTAATACGGGTTTAATAGCGGGTGAAGCTCAAGTAGCAGCTTCAGAAGTTGGTTTAACAAATGCCAGCGGGGCTTTTGGACAGGGCTTTGGAGCTGTGTTTGGGGAAATACAAAAGGCTAATGAAGAGAGAGATGCTAGAATGGAAGCCTACGAAGCTAGTTTGCCCGGTATGGGCAATGTTAACTTAATACAAGACCCTGCTAATAAACAAATAATTACTAGTTTTTTAAATAAGCAAAGAGATGAGTTTAATAGATTAGCTGAGATTTGGGACAAAACGAAAGATAGAGGTGTAAAAGATCAAATGGAGGCTGTTAAGTTTTCTTTAATAAATTTAAACGATCAAATAAAAACATTTGATGAGGATAAAATGGAATTTAGAACTGCTTTTGACGAAAATCAACTAGCAAGCGTTGAAACTTATGATAAAGAGGGGTTTTTTACCAACGCATTTACTAACAATGCTGAAATGCAAGTAGGTGAAAATGGTGATTTAGGTTTTACTATTAATAACAAATCTTACAACTATAAAGACAAGGCCGGCAAATGGAATGTTGATGCCTCTGAAGAAGAGGAGTTTATTTTTAAAGCATTTAATAGCGGTCGTAGCAACGGTAGTAAAGGTATTAAAATGAATCCCGACGATGCTTACACCAATATGTTTGCTGGTCTTAAACGTTCTAGTGCTAGCGACCTACAAGTGTTAGCAACCACAGATTTAGTTGGAGATAATCGATCTGAAACTTTTCGACAGCAATTTGCGAGTGGAAATCTTGATCCAAATCTTTATAAGAAAATTGGTATGACCGCAACGGATGGTGAATATGATACCGAATGGATGTTTGATAATAAAAATAGTAATCAACTTAAAACAGTATTAGCAGAATATTTTAAAAATGTTGTTATTGATGGTAATACCACTGCTTTTGGAGAATACCAACAAAAAATAAATAACAAAAACGTAACGCAACCACAAGATTACGTTCTAGAAAGTAGAGCTAACGTAAACAAAGTAAACCAATTGATAGCAAACCCTAAAAAGATAACAATGGAAGCCTTATGGGGTTTAAATATAGATTCCAAGTTAAGACGTGATATCACGGAGGAAAATGGGGTTTTTAAAATCTTCGATGCCCAAGACAAAACTACAAAAATAGATCCTAACGCGTCAATAGAACAAATAAGGGGTCAATTATATAATTTAGTAAACGTAAGACAAGCTGACGTGGATTTATATGGTGGTTTATATATAGGGTACCAGCACACAGCGACAAAAGGAAAATATAAAGATCAACTAATGGAGTGGAAAGGACCTAATTTAGGTTGGAAACCAGTAAAATAAAATAATATGCCAGATAATATCATTACATCAGAAGACTTAGGTTTTTCAGAGGCACCAGTAGAACAACCAAGTGGAGGTGGTTACATCTCATCAGAAGACATTTTTGGAGTGGGAAAGACAGTAGACTCGACGGGAGACCCGACGATGAGTCAAGAAAGTACGGGGTCACAATCGGAAGATGGTTCATCGGAATCACCAACTTGGGGTGATAAAATATCAAATACATTTAATGCTTATATAAATCCATTTACACCAACTGCCGAGCGACCTTTATACGCTGCCGGTATTGACGTTGATGAGGTAAAAGAAAAGACTAGAAAAAAATCTAAAGATTACAATTCTGATAAGGTAAGTTTTGAAAAAGAATTAGATAAAGCTTTTTCAGACGGAAAGTTATTTGAAAAAATGATTGAAAACCCAAATAAACTCACTCTACAAGAAAGACAAGTTGAGGCTGGTGATTTTGGTTCGCCTGAAGAATATCTTTTAGACGTTGTAAAAAAAGAACTAGGTGGAAGTGAAGTTTTTGGAATGGGTTGGTTTGGAGATAGAAGCGTTGATGAAGAAGGAAATCCACTGTATGGAAATCTAACAAACAACGATATTGAAACTATTGTTGAACAAAAGTTCTATGAAAAATTAGATTTAGAAAAAAATAACAAGGCAAACAACACGGCTTTAAACACTAAAGAGAACATTGAAAAGCAAGGTATTAATATCCGTCAATGGCAAGATGATACTAGAAAAACTTTTATAAGTGGATATTCTGGTGTTGATAGAGAGATAGCTAATCTTGTTGAAGCTATAAACAACGGTGGTTTAGACGAGGCTAAAAGAAAAGAAGCTTACGAAAAACTTACAAGCTTGAAGGGTAGAGAAAAACGCTCTATGCTTTACGATCTTAATACTGGGCAATTAACTAAAAATAAAACTGAAAATACAGTAGATTTAGGTGTTGAGGAAACGCAAGAAAAATATAACGATATTTTAGGTAGACTTAAACCAGAGGATCAATTAGACTATTTAAGAAATGAATTTGAAAGATCAGCATTGACATTATCTGGTCATAACCAAAAACTAGACGAAGTAAAACAGTGGTCTATACTTAAATCTGGTTATGAAATAGCAGACGATCCAACTGGTGGTAACAGACGTATAGTTGAGAGCAGTTTAAGAGATCTAATGATGGATACGGAGTTTGCTAATTTTTCACCTGTACCAGCGAGTGAATTAAGAAGAAAAAAAGACGAAACAGATTCTGAGTATAAAAAAAGAAAAAAGGATTTATTTTCAAATTACGAAACTGATATTAAAGCTTTAAAACAAGACGATCTAGAATACACTAGAGAATTTGAGTCGCTTAAAGGTATGTATTTATTAAACGATGGTATTGTTGATATAGAAAAACCTGAATATTTAGGCGCTTTACTACCACCTAAAAACATGGCTGCTTTAAAGCAATCTGCAGCTGCTTTAATAAGACCTTGGACTAGTGAGTATCATGTTGATAAATTATTGGGTTCTACCAATAGGACTATACTAACTGAAACTGGTGAAATTTATGATAATTTAGGTATTAAAAAAACTAAAGCTGAAGAAAAACAAGTAAAAGCTTCGTTTGAAGAAGGTCTTAACGAGGGTGTTCTTGGTATGAATAAAATGATGTTTGAGTTTGCTGGATACAATAAAATTCTGGGCGTTACCGGTGTAACTAGTAAGTTTAACGGTTTAATGAAGGCTTTAAATGGTGGTAAGTGGGTTAAAAATGGAAAAACTTTTACTGATGCAAGTATAAAAGCTAGAGCAACAGCTCAAGGAATCAAAGTGAAAGATTACGCAGCTAACTTAGGGTTAAGATCCGTTCAAAGCGCTAAAAATAGATTTTATAGTATTGGGGCGTCTGGTTTGTTAGAGGGTGGTAAATTTGAGTTGTTTACTCAATTTGATATAACAAAAGGTAAACTAAAACCTGAAGCTGGTGAACAATTTGGTTTTGCTACTGGTTTTGGTTTTGGAGCTATGGGTAGAGTTATAGCCCCATTGTCTCCATTTTTACAAGGAAAAGGCTATTTAAAAGATATAGATAAGTCTATAAAACTTGGAAGTAGAGAAGCTAGAATAGGTTTAAATAGTAAAAAACTATTTGAAACGTTTGTAACACAACCAGCTAGTTTTGTTGTTGGTTCTGAAGGCGGTGAATTAGCAAATGCTATAGTTGATGACATGTTAGGTAATAAGCAACTTGGTAATTATATGGAACACCATTACGGTGATTATGGTGATGTTGGAATGAGATTGATTACTAATTACTTTACTGGACTAGGTTTAGGTGTAGGGCATTTTAAAGGTTTTACAGATTTTAAATCTAAAGCGGCTTTAAGAAGAACTAGAGATACAGCGTTAGATAAAATGAGAGAATCTGGTAGATTAGCTGAGCTAACAGAAGCTGAGCAAAATAATATATTTAGTGAAAACTCTCAAAATAAATTACATAAAAATTTATCTGATAAAAACCTACAAGAATTTTACAAACACTACGAGATATTTGATGGTATGGAAGGTAGACTTCAACAGCTTTATAGAGCTGAGGGTTATATGGACCCATCAAGAGCAGATGAGTTGGTAAAACAAGATCATAAACAATTTTTAGCTGAAGAAAAAGCCGCTGGAAGAGAGGTTAAACTTGAGGTTGTAAATAATAAAAAACTTAAATTTCAACAACAAGCTATTGACCCAAATAAGAAAGCTGAAATATCTAAAGATCCTAAAAGTAAAATAACAACTATTAGATATAATGCTGAGTTATATAGCCCAGATGTAATGCCACACGAGGTGCATCACTACTATACTGATGAGTTATTTGGTCAAGACGCTGTGTTTAAAGGTGAATTTATGAATACTTTAAAAAGTATTGGTAATAATGTAACATTAAAAAGGTTAGTAACAGAGCAAGAGGCTAAAGAACTTGGCAATGAAAGCTTAAAAGGGAAAAAGATGACGCTTTCTCAATCTATTGAATTAAAGAAATTTGATCTTTCAAGTCCAACTAATCAGCAAAGAATATCTCAATGGGAGTTGTTTGCTCATATCGCGGAGCAGATAGGTAATAAAAATAATTACTTTGATATAAAAAATTCTGGTGAAGTTGATGGTTTTGTTGGTCTTAGAGATTTATTATCTACTTTAGGTAAAACTACTGGTAAAAAAATAAATTTAAGTAGAGAAAAAGATGTTGTTGAATGGTTTTCTAAGTATGCTGAAAACGTAAAGAAAGGTAAAAGTGTTGTTGACATGTTCTCTGAATTAGAAAGTGTTATTGATTTTGAAGCCACAGCAATACGTAAAGCTGAAAGATTAGCTGAAGGTAGAACCGGTAAAGATACTTATAGTTCTGAAACTTTAGATTTAGGTGAAGGGCGAAAAGTAAATAATCCTAAAAAATTAGCTAGCGATATTCAAAAAGAATACGAAGCAAAACTAGCTGAAGGCAAGGATAAAATGGCTGCTTATAAAGAACTATCAGATCCAAATCCACGCTCTGCTAACTATGATGCTAATTATCCTGTGCTAGGTAAAAAAGTAGGGCCTATGTTTGACATAGCTATATCTTCTTGGAATCGAAGTGTTGGTGATCAGTTTAGAATTAATTTAGGTGATAGAGGTTGGGAGTCAAAAAGATCAGCGTTAGCTATGGACTTTTTATCTGATAAAAGAGGCTTTCAAGATATATTTAAACAATATACACCTGACAAGGGTAAGTTAATGACTTGGGTTGTTGGTCAATCTAGGTTAAGAATGCAAGAGATAATTGAACGTGGTGTTGGTAAGGTTACTGATATAAGAGAAACCAAAGTAGGTGACTTTGTTGAGTTTGAAAGAATATTTGAAGATGTTGACATGGCTGGTGGTAAGGTAGACAAAAGCTTTGATGCTCAAAATCCAAATATAGAAAGAAAAGGTATATATCTACCTGAGCATAAATTTGAATTTGAAGGTGGGCAAAAAAGAACAATGGATCCAGCTTCTGTTGAAAGCATAAAAGCTGAATCTAAAAAAGTTTTTTACGAAAGTAAATTAGAAGAAAACACTGGTGTTCAAATAGGTGAAAAATTACAACCTATTACCGAAGCGGCTATGAACAAAATGATTGGTGTTAAAGAAGGTATGAAACCCGCTGAAATTAATAATGTTCAATCTCCGTTTTTTGCTAAAAACAAAGCTATATCTTACGATGCTGGTTTAGAATTAACGTCAAACCCTAATTTTTATGAAAATACAAATGCTGCAAAAAGTATATTTAACTTCGCACATAAAAACACCGGTGTAAAATACAAAACAGCTGAGTTAACCGTTGAAGAAGCTCGTAGAACAAACGCTAGAGCTTATAAATATGAAAAGAAAAAAGCAACAGAACAGCTTGTTGACAAGGTACAAGAAGTAATAAATTCTGGTAGAGACGCTGGTACAAAAGTAGCAAAACAAAATGTGTTAAAAAATGGTATAGGAAAACATTTTGGTAATCAAATATACAGAGAGTCTTTAAAAGAAATAAAACAAGAAATTGATTCTAAATTACAAGATCCAACTTTAGATGTAAAATATTGGTCAGAGCAAAAAGCTAAACTAGAAGGTGTAATGGCTGAATTAGCAATGCGTAAGCTTCGAGGAGCTGTCCCTGAAAAATTAGCATCTGAAGATCTAGATGTAATGAATAACTTTATTAAAGAGTGGAAAGGGTTAGATCACGGTAAACTTAAATACCCAGAGATACGCTTAAGAACAATGATTGAAAACAACAAGGATTACAAACGTTTGTTTGATACCAAATTAAATGTTGTTGATCAGATCGCTAAAGAAATGGGATATGAGTTAAGAGAAATATCTAAAGATGTATTTGAACAAGTAAGCGAGGCTAATAGAGTTTTAGAAAAAAATATAACAAAAATAGTAGAACCTAGATTAACTAAAAACTGGAGAGAAGTTGAGTTTGGAAACGAAATGAAACAACTTTTAGAAGAAAAAGGTTATCCTAAAGAAATCGTAAACGAATTAAAGTTTGATGAAACTTCTTGGTCTAAAGATCGTAATAGTGTAGTAGAATATGATACGTTTTTAAAGGATTTTTATAACGAATTACCATTAGAAATAGCATTACACCAAATATTAAAAAAATCAGCTGGAACGGGCGCTGGTAAAACACTATTTGTAAACGAAAAAGGACAAGTAGAAAGAAGAAATAATGATTGGTGGGATTCTTTTAGTAAAGAGTTTAAAGGTTCTGGTAAAAAAGCACCAGCATGGCTTAAGCATGTTAAAACTATTAAGAACGGTACTTTAAAAGCTGGAATAAATAAAGCTTTAGAATTACCAGAGTTTAGTGATATTAAAACAAACGAAAAAACACAAAAGAAGTTTGCTAATTATATAACTAAAAAATATTTAACAAATAAAGGCTCTACATACGAACAGGTTTTAGATGCAAATCAAAAAATGATGGAGTTTATGGGTGAAAAACTTTTTGATTATTTTAATAAATCTAAAGATAAAGTATTTGCACTAAACAATATAAAAAGATATTTACAAATACAAACTAGTATAGAAGATGGTTTTGTTAGAAGTTTAGCCACACATGACGCTATATCTATAAAAAGAGGATCAAAGCATAGTGAACATGAGTTTCAAGCATTAAACATGAGTACTAATCTTATGTTAAATGTGGTTAAAAACGCTGGTAGTAAAAAGGTGTTTTTAGAAAACCTAAAACCTTTAACAAGAATATTTAGACAAAGTATAATAGAAAAATCTGTACAAGCAAAATACGACGCGCCGGAATTTGGTGGTAAAACCGGTTTTGAATTTGTATTTACCACGGAAACCGGTAAGTACGGTTGGATGAGAGAAATGAAGGTGGCTGAAAACACTTTAGATTTAAGAACCGGTAAAACTTATGACAAATTAATTTTAGATTTAGTTACAAGTAGTAAGGCTCTTAAAGCTGTGGAAAAATTAAAAGACAAAATGCTTAATCAAGTAGGTGTAGATGGCAAAAGAATGTCTCCTACTGAAAAAGTTGAAGCCATGAAAACTATAGATAACGCTATAGCTTTAGGTAGAAAAAGAAAAAAAGTAGCTAGAGGTATGAGTACTTTTGATTTTGATGAAACATTAAGAGAAAAAGGTAAAGAATTTGTTACGGCAACTAGAGGTAAAGAATCTATAAAAATAAGTTCTGAAAACTTTCCACTAAAAGGACCTGAGCTTGCTGAGCAAGGTTATAAATTTGATTTTAAAGATTTTGTAAATGTTAAGGGCGGTGTAGAAGGACCATTAATGCAAAAACTAAGAAATCAAATAAAAAAATATGGCAATGAAAATGTTTATATTCTAACAGCTAGAATGCAAGAAGCGGCACCAGCAATACATGCTTGGTTAAAATCTAAAGGTGTAGAATTACCTATAGAAAACATCACTGGTTTGGGTAATAGTACAGGCGAAGCAAAAGCAATGTGGATGTTAGAGAAGTTTTCAGAAGGATATAACGATATGTATTTTGTAGATGACGCTATGCCTAACGTAAAGGCCGTTAGAAATGTTTTAAACCAACTAGATATAAAATCTAAAGTTCAACAAGCTTTAGCTAGTGAAAATTTAGATATTAGTGTCAACAAAATAATGGAACACTCTTTAGATATAGGTTCTGAAAAAATATTTTCAAAAGCTGAAGCTAAAGTTAGAGGTAAAGATATTAAGCGTAGAAGAGTGTTTATGAGGGATAGCGCTGCTGATTTAGAGCTTCTTATAGAGCCTTTATATGGCAAAGGTAAGAAAGGTATAGAGAATAAAAAATGGTTTAAAGAAGAGTTTGTAATGCCATTTGAAAGAGGTACAAGAGACTATAATACAGCTAGACAATCCGCTAAGAACGATTATATAAATCTTCGTAGACAAAATAAAGATGTTGTCAAAGAAATATCAAAAGAAGTTGAAGGGACTACATTTACTAATGACATGGCTATGAGAGTTTATCTTTGGAATAAAGCTGGTTATAAAATTCCTGATCTAGCTAAAACAACAGAAGCTAAATTAGTTGAGCATATTCAAAACAACCCAAAACTACAGGCCTATGCAGAACAATTTGCTAGAATAACAAAGCAAGAAAAAGGCTTAAAAGAACCAGGTCAAAACTGGTGGGCAGAGACAATGGCTGGAGAGGTGACAAATATAAATAGAGGTGTTAGTAGAAAACAATATCTTCAAGAGTGGATAGATAGAAAAAATGAAATATTTACCGAAGAGAATCTAAACAAGATGGAGTCTAAATTAGGCACTGAGTGGAGAGAAAATGTCACAGATATGTTTGATCGTATGGAAACTGGTAGAACTAGATCTTTAAAGATGGATAGAGGTAGCGCTGCTATGATGAACTATCTAAATGGAGGTATTGGTACTATTATGAATTTTAACACTAGATCAGCTTTACTACAAACTATATCTACTACCAATTTCTTAAACATGAGAGAGAACAACCCTATTGCCGCCGCTAGAGCAATGGGCAATGTAAAACAGTTTGCTAAAGATTTTAAGTTTATAATGAACTCTGACATGTTAAAACAAAGAAGAGATGGTTTAGCTATAAACGTGACTGAAGCTGAACTTGCTTCCGCAGCTGCTTCTTCAACAAATCCTATACAAGGAATGATTGCTAAAGTTCTTAAGGCTGGTTATTTACCAACTAAAATGGCGGATAGTTTTGCAATATCACTTGGTGGCGCTACATTCTATAGAAATAGAATTAAGATGTATGAAAAGCAAGGTATGAAAACTAAAGAAGCTGAAAAACAAGCTTGGTTAGATTTTCAAGTATTATCAGAGAGAACTCAACAGTCATCAAGAGCAGATTTATTATCTAAACAACAAACATCATTAATAGGTAGATTTATATTACCATTTGCTAATACGCCTATGCAGATGAATAGAGCTGGTATGAAAGATATATTAGATATATCTAAAGGTAGATATAAAGATGGTAGAGAGTTAACAGAAAAAGTAGGTAGAATATCTTATTACATGGGAGCTCAAGTAGCTGTATTCGCTGGATTACAATCAGCATTGTTTGCAATGTTATTAAATGATGATGACGTGCCTGAAGAAAAAATAGCTAACACAAAATCAATGATGTTAAACACAACAGCTGATTCTATGCTAAGAGGTTTTGGTATACAAGGTGCTGTTATATCAGCATTTAAAAATGCTACGCAAGAATATTTCAAGCAATCCGCAAAGGGTTATAACGCTGATTATAGCGAGGTTGCTGAAGATTTATTAAATATATCACCTCCAGTTGGCTCTAAGTTTGGCATGTTGGATAGAGCTGGTGATACTAAAAAGTGGGCAAAAATAAGAGGAGATGATAAATTTAAATTTGAATTAGGTAATCCATCTTTAGAGGCTTCATTAATGACTATACAGGCAACTACTAATGCTCCTGTTTACTCACCATACCAAAACATATTTAATATGAGTCATGCTTTGAGTGACCAATATGAAACATGGCAGAGATTCCTTATGGGCGCTGGTTGGACACCATATAGCGTTGGGGTTGAAACTGAAAAGAAAAAGAAAAGTAGCGTGGGGGGAAGAAAAGAAAGAGTAAGAAAAGAAAGAGTAAGAAAAGAAAGAGTTAGATAAGTAAACAATTCAAAAAATAAGTGATAATAAAAGGATGGTGAAAAGACTAATAATACTGCTACTACTTATATCTAATATAACAGTGGCCCAGACATTTGGAAAAGAAGAGATTAAGGACCTGTTAAAGTTCTCTACATTCTATGCCGCAGTTAACGGTGGAACATCGCTTTCTGACGTTGATGTATTTTCTGTAGATAATGGTTTATCTACACAAACTATTTCAACTCCTTATGATTATAATTTTACCATAGGTTTACGTAAGATTGCTCGGTTTGGATATGAGAATAAAGCGCAAACGTTTTATGATGGAACGGAATCTAATTACAGTGATGCGGCTACTGTAGGTAAAGTAAAAGGAGTTGAATACTTATTTGAAGTTGATTACAAAAGGCAGGAGGGTGTTGACTATATGGATCAGCACCATTTCATTAGATTTAGTTCTGATGATGGTTGTGAGGATGAGCTTTGTATAAACTTCTTTGCTTTAAAGCTAGAGTACCTAGAAGATGGGTTTGCGGATATTAAATATTTCGAAGCATCGGAGAGATATAGACAGCGTAAAAGTAAAAACCTATCATGGAATGTTGGGATGGTGCATAGATTGGCAGAGCCATATGGTTATAATGCTCTAGACGAATGGGCATTAAGCAATGGTAATATCCATTATACTTATTTAGCACTACAGGAAGGTTATACGGTGGATGTGTATAGCAACACGTACTACAACCCTACTGGAGAGGTGGTTGCTACTAGTGCTGAGGTTTGGGAGGCGGTAGTTATCCCAGGAGTACTAGCTGATTACACAGAAAAGAAAAGAAACGAATTAAAGAAAACCATACAGCATTCTTTTGTTATGGGTTTTGATTATTATAAATACTCTAAAAAAACCTGGTTACACGCTTGGGGAAGTTTAATGCCATACCATTATGATGATGGTAGCGAGTTTAGTTATCATAACTATGTTGATGGGCAATGGTATGATTACTCAGGTGGGTTAATTTACGGAATAAAAGTAAATAAACAATTAGGTTATTTTGTAGAAGGAAAATACAACAAGTACTGGAACAGAGAATGGTACGATTTTAAACTAGGATTAAATTACACTATATTTTAGAATGGCAAAGGAATTAAATGAAGATACGGGGTTTCAAGTAAGTATTAAGAGTTTAATAGCTATAGGATTCGCTATGGCTACTATAATAGGAATGTGGTTTGCTTTACAAGCAGATATTGCGGAAGCAAAGGAATTACCAGCTCCATTACCACCAGATGTTACTCGTATGGAATTTGACATGAAAGACCAAATGATTCGTAATACAATTATAACTACGCAATCAGATGTTGAAGAAATTAAAGAGACTCTAGAGAAAATAGAAGATAAACTTTATAATAGATAAATGAAAAATAGAATAGCATATTTATTTGTAATTATATTCTGGTTAATAGTTGCAACTGCTTTTGGTCAAATACAAGTTTCACAATTTAATGCCAGTTGGAATAGTGCCAATGGAGTTTCTTGGGTTCAAGATTTAAAGGAGTGTAAGACTATAGCTTATGTAGATATAAACGATAGTCCTAAATTAGCTACAGAGCATAAGATAGCTGTTATACCTACTATTATAATATTTAAAGACGGAGAAGAGGTTGCTAGATTCCAAGCTGATCTTAGTTTTAAAATGGTAGCAACAAGAGAAGAAGTACAAGAAGAAATAGATAACCAACTAATGAGTGATTTTTAAAATGAAAAAACTATTATTAATATTATTATTACCTATATTTAGTTTCGGACAAGTTGTAAATACTTTTCCTTGGATACATGATTTTGAAAACGCTATCCCATTAGAGCAAGAAACAAATGATGATGGAGATTGGTGGTTAATGCAAGGGGCTACAACATCTATAAACACTGGTCCTTCAGGAGATCACACCACTGGTAATGGTGTATATTTTTACATAGAATCATCCTCGCCTAATTATCCTGATAAAGAATTTATATCTTATACACCTGTATTTGATGTATCTGCAACTCCTGGTAAAGTATTATCATTCTGGTATCATATGTATGGGGCGTCTATGGGCGATCTAGAGATAGGTATATTAACAAACGGTATATATATACCTATTGATACTATATCTGGCAACCAGGGCAATCAATGGCAATTTGCTTATTATCCAATAATGGCAAATAATGCTTTCAAAGTAGCATTTAAAGGAACTACTGGAGCGAGTTTCACTAGTGATATATGTATTGATGATATAATGGTTAGTGATCCATTTGCAATTATATATGGCTGTATGGACACTATATCTTCAAATTATAATCCAACAGCAACTATTAATTCTGGTTGTATATATTCATATGGATGTATGGATCCAACTGCTACTAATTATAATCCTTGGGCTAATGTTGATGATGGTAGTTGTATTATGGAAGTTGTTTGTACTGCAAACAAATCATTAGTTGATATAGCTATAACTTTAGATAACTGGCCAAATGAAACATCTTGGTTAATATATTCAGCTACAGATACATTTGCCTCAGTTCCAACTAATACTTACGATTATACACAGACAGGACAAACAGTACATACTCAAGTATGTATACCTGTTGGAGATTCAATAATGTTTACACTTAACGACAGCTATGGTGATGGTATTGGTGGTGGATCAGTTGTTGGTGGTTGTTTAGTTACAAATTTAGATTGTCAAGATACGGTGTTTTATTTAAACCCACCTAACTTTGGATATACAGCATCGTCTAACTGGTATACATCGGCGTCTTGTAACAATGATACTATTATATACGGATGTACAAACAACACTTATTTAGAATATGATTCTTTAGCTACAGATGATGACGGTAGCTGTGTGACACTAGCCGCTTATGGCTGTACTGATGTAACAGCATTCAATTATGATCCAAACGCTGACTTTATGTTGTTAACTTCACCTTGTGTTTATGATTTAATATTATATGATGATGGTGGGGATTCATGGGGAGCTTGTTGGCTAGGTGTTGAGCAAGGTGATTCATTGTGGCAATTTAAAATTAATGGCAACAATATATACTCAGATACTTTTGCTTTAGAGCTCAACTCTTATGATGAGGTTTATTTCTATTATTTTGAAATACCTACACCTCAGCAAAACGCTCAACAATTAGATATACAAACGATACAAAATTCGTTTAAATTAGAGAATTCTTTTGGGACTATACTATATGAAGGTAATAATCCTTGGCCTGGTCCAAATGAGAATAAATTAAGAAATTATAGAAGCGCTTTAGATATTTATGAAGCACAACCTTATTGCGGTAACGAATGTGTACCAGTTGTTATGGGTTGTATGGAGATTACTGCCTACAATTATAATAGCTTGGCAAATACAAGTGATACATGTTATTATGACCCTGGTTGTACTAATCCTGGTTATTTACAGTATTACACTCAAGGATTCGCTGCTGATATAGATGATGGTAGTTGTACTACTCCAGTAGTTTTTGGATGTATGGACTCTACTGCTTTTAATTACAATGGATCTGCTAATGTGGATAATGGTGGTTGTGTGCCTGTTATTTTAGGTTGTATGAACGAGTTAGCTTTTAACTACAATCCACTAGCAAACACACCTGATACCTGTGATCTTATTATATATGGATGTATAGATCCAACAATGTATAATTTCTGTGATAGTTGTAATACTGAAGATGGTAGTTGTGAACCATACGTGTTTGGCTGTACAGATTCAACAATGTTTAATTATAATCCATTAGCAAATAGTGATAACAATTCTTGTATACCTTACATATCTGGCTGCACGGATCCTTCTATGCTTAATTATAACCCACAAGCAAACACGGAGGATTTTAGTTGTATCCCTTATGTTTATGGGTGTATGGATAGTTTGGCTCTTAACTATGATTCACTTGCTAACACGGACAACGGTTCGTGTGTCGAAGTGGTTATGGGTTGCATGGATCCAAACGCGTATAACTACGAATCAGCTGCTAATGTTAATGATTCTATATCTTGTTTATATAGCGCTAATTGTATTACTGGTGCAGGGAATCCTTACTGGCTCAATGACGAATGTTATGCTTGGGTTATTTCAGTAGATGATTACTGTTGTGAAAACGAATGGGATACTATATGTCAAGCAACATATGACTATTGTGATGGTACTTGGTCAGGACCATTATTAACTAGAACACCTGTAGAAAAGAAACTTATGCAGATTACTGATCTTTTAGGTAGACCAACAAAACAAACAAAAAACAAACTTCTCTTCTATATCTATGATGATGGTACGGTAGAGAAAAAATTAATTAAACAATAAAAAGTAAAAAATTATGGCAACAACAACGGCGACATTAACGCTTTCTAGTACTGACTTGCTTTCTGACGCGTTGTCTGTGTCAGCAACTCAAACACTTTACAAAGCGGGAACAACAACAGGGTTAGATGGACTTCAATACGAAAGATTAGAAGTGGCGGCTGGGACAGAAGTAGATATAATAGATGCTACGACAGCGGGTGCTAACAAAGCTAATAAAGTTTATGTAGCTAACAAGCATACGGATGAAACTAAATATATAGAAGTTTATATAGCAACTTATAAAATCGGTAGACTATATGCTGGTGATTGGATGTTTATACCTTTAGAGGCAGCAGCTGCTAGTCAAGACATAAGTATAAAAGCTATTACAACTACTCAAGTAGTTGAATTTGCTTTGATACATGAGGGTAAAACATTAACAACTGCTTCTTAATAATAACGATAAATAAATAAATAAATATGGCAACAACAACAGCAACAATAACTTTAGCCAGTTCTGACATAGCTGACAACGCGTTATCTATTTCGAACACGATGACAATGACAACGGCTGGTACTACGACTGGTATTACAGAGACAACAGGTTTAGCGAGAAAAAAAATGGCAAGCACAACTTTAACAGATTTGATAACGTTAAATAGCTTCCAAGATATTACTGCCCAAAAATCAGCTAAAGTATATATTAAAAATACAGGTACAGCAACAGATAAATATGCTATAATAGGTATAGGTAATTCAGCTGCTACACCGTATACAATAGGTAGATTATATGGTGGAGATTGGATGCTTTTCCCTTGGTTAGCGCTTCCAGTTGACGGAGATGGATTTAGTGCCTCTGAAACAGACGATGGAACTTACGGTCACGCGTCGAACCAGGATATCACTATAGACATGTCTGATGACACTGAAACCATTATTGAATATATGGTATTCTTTGAATAAGAATGGCTCAATACTTTAATATATCTGGTGAGCTTACTCAAGAGCTTTTAGCGGCCGGGGACGACGTTAATGTAAATAAAATATATTTAACAAATGTTCAAAAAGTCGCTAAATGCAAAGTAGACTTGTATATAGAAAAGCAGCTTACAGGTAAATTCTATCTCTTAAAGGGAGTAGAATTACCCATAGGAGCAACTTTACTATACGATAATGTATCGTTCAATAACTCTGATGGTGAGTATGGCTTGTATATTAAATTAACAGATGGTGATAATTTCGTTTTAACAGGAAGCATAGATGTAACCGGAACTAATACAGACGTTCCTGGTACTAACACTTTATATACTTCAGAATTATCTGTTGGAGATGAGATCTTAGTAACTGGAGAAACAAGAACAGTATCATCAATAACGGGTGATACAACAGCGGTGGTTAGCGCCGCTTGGGGAAGTGACTTGGCTGATGACTCCTCACCAGAGTGCTACCCAACGGCTTTAGTAGACGTAGTAATAAATTAATAAATTATGACATGGATAGGTAATGCTAGCTCAACTACATCGTTGGAGTTAGTAACATCAAATATTACATATACACACTCTCAGACTTCTTCGTCTAACACGTGGACTATCACTCATAATTTGGGTAGGTATCCCTCTGTAACAGTGGTAGACACTGGTGGGACGATACTTACAGCTGCTGTAACTTATAACTCAGTAAATCAACTAACAATAACATTTTTTTCCAATGGATCTGCTTTAGCAACTACTGGGAAAGCATATCTTAATTAAAAATAACAAAAACAAAATAAAATGGCAATTAATTTTTATAGTGCGATAAATATGAACGGGAACGACATAGAGCGGCTTCGTCCACATCAGTTAAGTTCCGCACCTAGTAGCCCTTCTCCAGTTTCTGGACAAATGTATTATAATACAACGGCTAATACTTTACATTATCATGATGGTACTAACTTTATACAAGTTGCAAACCACGCTGATATTGGATCTGGCGCTATGAGTGCCTTTATAATAGAGGATGACGATGGAACTGAAGTATCAGTTTCCAACGCTGAAGAAATTAAGTTTATAGGATCTGGTATAACAACTAACTGGACAGATACTTCTCATGGTAGTGACGGTGATCCGTTCGACTTAACATTCACGGTTGACGCAGCTCAAACTGGTATAACATCTATATTAGCTACTGATTTAAAAATTGGTGAAGACAATCAAACAAAAATAGATTTTGAAACTGCAGATGAAATTCATTTTTATGCAGCCAATGTAGAACAAGTGTACTTAGCAGACAATATATTTGGACCACAATCTGATAGTGATGTTGATTTAGGTACTACAGGGGTACGCTGGAAAGATGCTTATGTAGATAGTATAACAGTAACAGGTGAGGTTGATGGTGCTACTCTTGATATTAGTGGTAATGCTGACATAGCAGGTGACTTAACCGGTCTAGATAATATAACATCAACAAATTATATTGTTGGAGGTCACACTATAGACGATATAGATATTACAGCTGAGTTTACTGATGCAGATGCGCATATAATGTCATCTAAAGCTATTGGCGCTAGATTTGCATTAAAAAATGCTGACACAACTGGTACTGCTGCAATAGCAACCACTGTTACAATCACAGATAACGAAAGTACTGATGAAGACAACCCAATTGTATTCGTCGCAGGTGGTGACGTTGATGGTGGTAACTTAGGGCTAGAAACAGATGGTAACGCTCACTACAATCCTTCAACGGGAAAAATAACAGCAACAGCTTTCGCGGGTAATTTAACTGGTAACGTTACTGGTAATGTAACTGGTACAACATCGTTAGCTACTGTTACTAATTCAACAGCAAACACAAACTTCCCAGTAGTATTTAATGATGAGTCAAACGCTTTATTGGACGATACGGGAGCTCTTTACTATAATCCTTCTACAGGATTATTAACTGTTCCAAACTTAAGTGTAGCTGGTACTACAACACAGGTTGACACGGTAACAATGAATGCGCAGAACGCTGTAGTATTTGAAGGTGCTACTGCTGATGCTCACGAAACAACTTTAACAGTTGTGGATCCTACTGGTGATAATACTGTTTACATACCTGATGCTGGTGGTTACATACCATTGATCGCTGATGCAAGTACAGCTGATGGAGCTGTAACAGCCGCTGAGTTTGCTTTACTTGATGGTGGTTCTACAGTAGCAACTGGAGCTTTTGCAAATGGAGATGGTTTACTGCATAATGATGGCGGTACAATGAAACAAACAAACGTTAGTTCGTTAGCAACTTTGTTTGCTGGTGCTGGTATGACAGCTACAAGTTCTGTTGTTAATGTTATTGGTGGAGATGGTATTACTGCAAATGCAAATGATGTTGCAGTGACAGCTGCTCAAACTACTATAACATCAGTATTAAATGCTTCTCTTGTTGTAGGTAGAGACGCTCACAATCAAATTGATTTTTCTACTGATAATCAAATAAAGTTTAAAACAAATAACGAGACCCCAGTAATTATAATGAAATCTTCTGGAGAGATCGAGGCTACTAGCTTAGATATATCAGGTGATGCAGACATCGATGGTACTTTAGAAACAGACGCGCTTACAATTGGTGGTGCAGCGGTACTAGCACAAGCAACAGCAAGTGCAGTTGGTGCGGTTGAATTAGCAACTGCAGCTGAAGTTTTAACTGGTACAGATACCGCTAGAGTTGTTACAGCTGATACTTTGGCTGCTAAAGCAGTTGTTTGTGATATTGATGTTTCAAGTTTGACGGATGATAAGAGAGCTACAATAACACATAGTTTAGGCACGGCTGATGTAGCGGTGCAGATGTATGACAAGACTACAGAGGCCACGGTTTACGCTGAAATTGGTAGAACAACTGATGATATGAGTACTGCTAGTACATCTGTGATTACCGTTGACTTTGGCGCGACAGATCCACCAAACGATATTAGAGTCGTTATTACAAGTTTAGCTGGAGCAACAGCTGGATCAGTAGCCTACACATAGGATATAATTAAATAAAATAAAATAATATGGCAATAAACTTTTATAGTGATATACATTTAGCTGCCAACAAGATTGGTAGAGACGCCGACAATTTACTAGATTTTTCTACAGATAATGAGATAACATTTAGAGTCGGCGCTGGAGACGGTGTTGTATTTAAAGCCTCGGGTGAGATTGAAGCTACTAAATTTGATGGCGCGTTAGAAGGTAATGCGGATACTGCTACCGCACTGGCTACGACTAGAGCTTTTCAAACTAATCTTGCAAGCACGTCTAGTGCTAATTTTGATGGTAGCGCTGCAAACACTCATGGTGTTACAGGTACTTTAGCAGTTGGTAATGGTGGTACTGGCGTTACTAGTATGACAAATCTTAAAAACGCTTTAGATGATGAAACGTGGACATTTGCTAATAATGTTACTTTAGCTGGATTTGTTTTAGACGGTAATACTATAACCGGAGTTGATGACTCAAGCGAGTTTACTGATGATGACGCACATATTATGACTTCCGCTGCCATTAATGATAGATTTGCGCAAATAAATGCTGATACAACTGGTACAGCCACAGTAGCAACAACAGTAACAGTTACTGATAACGAGAATACCAACGAGGAAAACTTAATAACATTTGTAGCTGGAGCAGCAGATAGCACTGGTAACCATGGGTTAGAGATGGATGGTAATTTAACTTATAATCCTTCAACTAATGGTATAACAGCAACTAGGTTCACTGGAAATTTAGTTGGTACAGCAAGCGTAGCAACAACAGTTACGATTACGGATAATGAGAATACTAACGAAGAAAACGCGGTTGTATTTACCGCGGGCGGTGATGTTGACGGTGGTAATCTTGGTTTAGAATCAGATGGAGATTTAACATATAATCCAAGTACTGGTACATTATCTTCTACGATATTCAAAGGTAATATTGATGCCGTGGACGGTGACTTTGATGGAACTTTAGAAGCAGATGCTATAACTGTAGGCGGTACTGCATTAAATACTGTTATCGCTGGTGTTACAGTTACTAACGCAACAAACTCTGCTCACGTTCTTGTTACAGACAATGAAAGCACTAACGAAGAAAACCAAATTACTTTTATAGAAGGTGCCGGTGGTGGTGGTGCCAATAGAGGTCTAGAGGCTGATGGTGATTTAACGTACAATCCAAGCACAGGTACTGTTTCTGCAACAATATTCAAAGGTAACATCGACGCTGTCGATGGAGATTTTGACGGTACACTGGAAGCTGATGCCATAACAGTTAATGGTAGTGATATAGCAGAAATCTATTCTCCGATTGCCGGTGGTGAAGGAATCGTAGCAACTGGAGTGATTGCCGAGGGAGAATGGCGAGCAACAGACATTGGAGTTCAACATGGTGGAACAGGGGTAAGTACACTTACTTCTAATGCTGTTTTGGTTGGTAACGGTACAAGTGCAATAACTTCTTCTGCTAACTTATCTTTTGATGATACTGACGTAACCTTGGCAGGCGCTGGGAAAATAAATTTTAGAGATACTAACTCTTATATCAACTCTCCAACAGCTAATGATTTAGAAATTGTTTGTACGGATTTAGTTATTGACACCTCTAACAGCATAGCTATAGAAACTTCAGATCTTACCATGTATGATCCTGTAAATGGTGGTAATCCCACGCTTAGTATAGGCTCGTCAGCAACAAATAGATTTGAAATAAAAACCGCATACAATAGTAGCGCTCAAACTATAGATGAAGTTTATTTCAGTACGTATACAACCTCAAGTTCAACTAATGATGGTAGATATATTTTTGAAGTTGACGAAGTAGAGCTCGTTAGATTTCTTGACGCTGGTCTTTCTGTTACAGGAAACTGCTATCTTACCGATGCTGACGCGCGTTACACAGCTACCGACACTACTGCTAGTAGCTCTACGCAAGGTGGCAGAATACAACTTAATTCTAACGATGGTGCCGCTATGGGTAGTGGACATAGGCTTGGTGCAGTAGAATTTAAGGGCGCTGAAGATGCTAGTTCTACTATGACTATAGGGGCAAGAATCGAGGCTATAACAGACGCTGCTTGGTCAGCAAGTGAGAACGGTGCTGATTTAGTATTTTATACTACTGATGGAAATGCTTCAGAATCAGAAGTGATGAGAGCTACTGCTTCAACTGGTGTTTCAATACCAAAAAGAAAATTTACTCCAACAGGTAGTAATACCGCTGGTACAGTTACAGGCGGGGATATAGGTTATTTTGGATCAGCAACAGTTGTAGCGGGCAAAATATATCATTATAAATCAGATGGTTCTTGGGAATTATCGGATCCAAACTCAGCTGCTACTTCAGATGGTTTATTAGGCGTTGCTTTAGATGGTGGAACAGCGTCTGACGTGGGAATGTTGTTAAGGGGTATGGTTACTATTGATCACGATCCCGGTGCTATTGGAGATTTATTATATTTGGCAGCAGATACAACTGGGACGGCTTCAAGTACAGCCCCAAGTGGTAGTGGTGATATAGTTAGAACTATAGGTTATCAAGTAAACCACGCTTCAAATGGAGAAATTTGGTTTAATCCATCTACTGATTATATAACACTTGCCTAATGGGAACTATAAATAGATTTAGTGTTATTAGACACTCGGACATTAGCAATATCAATGGACAGACGCCAAATCTTGATCTATCAGGGTCAGTAAGTCCCATACCTAGTGTTTCAACTAGTGGTGGTTTATTTGGCCAGGTTGTAGCTACAATAACCAAGGCTGGCGGTGGTGAGTATACAAACCCAAACTACAGTGCGGAATGCACTTTGGCTGATGGAACTGTAACTGTGACGGACGCTAATATAGATAGAGTTTTAGAGTCAGACGGATCTCATCTCGCGGGTACATTAGAAATATCAGACACTAATGCTAGTACAGCACAAAGAACTGTTACGATAACAGCGCAGGAGTTTGGAGACCTCACAAGAAGCGAAACGGGGTCGGCAACTTATACGCCTACTTCTATTCAAGCCAAGTACATTAGGTTTACAGGTGTACTGGTCGATGGTAGCGCTACTAACAAAAGGTTAGCAATAGAAGACATAAGATTTTTTACTGGAGGTGGACAGAGTGGAACAGAATATCCAACTACTGATTTAACAGCGGATAATTCTGAAACAGGCATAACTGTTAGTGCTGGACATGTATACAACTCTACTTACGAGGCTTGGAAAGCTTTTGATTCTAGCTCAGGAACTTGGTGGTGGCCTTTACAAACTACAGCTGCTAACAATTGGATACAAATTGAGTTTGAAGATGGCACGTACGGTACGAAACCTATAATAAAGAGTATACAAGTTGATTTTCAGAATTCGTGGGCAGACACTTATTATTTTAAAATAACAACTAGTGCAAATGCGGATCACTCTTCAGCAACAGATCACGGTGTTTTTTTAGCAAACGTATCAACAGTAACCAACTTTGGATAATAGACATGGGAATAGATAAAATAAACAACCAAGATTTTCCTCAGAGTACAACTGCACCAGCAACAACAACGCCTAGTGTATCACTCGCTGGGGGTGCTTTTGGTGTTGTTACTGCTACAATAACTAAGTCTGGTGGTGGAACTTACACTAATCCTAATTATTCTGCTCAATGCGCGCTTGCCGATGGTACTGTTACAGTTACAGACGCTAATATAGATAGGAATTTAGAATCAGATGCATCTCACCTTGCTGGTACACTTAATTTTACTGATACTAACGCATCGACAGCGGAAAGAACAATAACAGTTAAAGCGCAGGAATTTGTAGATAGGAAACAAAGCGCTGGTGCAACCGCTACTTACACGCCGTCTTATATTCAAAAAAAATACATTAGAATAAGAGGTGTTGATGAGGATGGTAATGATTCATCACAGAGATCTTCTATTAGTAATATAAGGTTTTACACGGGAACTGGTCAGTCTGGAACTGAATACCCTACTACAAACTTAACAAGTGCTACTAGCGAAACGGGCATTGTAGTTAGTGCCGGGCATGAATATAGCTCTACCTACCCCATCCATCACGCGGTTAATGGCGCTGGTAATATGTGGTGGGCATTAGGTACTACTGCTGCAAACAATTGGTGGCAAATAGAATTTGAAGACGCCACTTATAGTACAAAGCCAATAATAAAAAGTATGACTGTAACTATGCCTTGGAATACAACTTCTAGTGCTTATTTTAAAATAACTGGTAGTGATAATGCAGACCACTCTTCAGCGACTGACTTTGGTGTATATGCAACAAATATAATTAGTGGAACAACAACAGCGATAAACATTGGATAATGACAAATTACGAACAACAACTAAAAGCACTTATAGATTTAATTGGTTATCAAAAAATAGTAGAACATATAATTACAACTGAATCAGAACAAGTGAAAGTAGGTATGCAACTATCTCATGATAAAGATGGGGTTTTAGATTCTACAGACGAAAACCTGATAAACAGTTTATAATATGATAAGTAAACACGTAAGCTACAAAGAAGGTGTGTATAGCAACACAGCGATAAGAAGAGGAATAGATAATACTCCTAATGATGAACAACTAAACAATATGGAATTAGTTGCCAACGAAGTATTTGAGCCGCTAAGGGCTTGGGTAGATGGACCGATAAAAATTAATAGCTTTTTTAGATCACCAGATCTTAATACTGCTATTGGCGGGAGTCATAAGTCACAACATTGCAAGGGTCAAGCTATGGACATTGATGATGTGTTTAATAAAGCTACAAACGCTGAGATGTATCATTTCATTAAAGAAAACTTAGACTTTGACCAAATAATATGGGAGTTTGGTAATGATGATAATCCTGATTGGGTACATGTAAGTTATGTATCTGAAGAAAAGAATAGAAGAAGATGTTTAAAAGCCTATCGTGAAGAAGGTAAAACTAAATACAAA
>Ga0315331_10000657_pt1 | contig 24451 bp, 21 predicted proteins | sample M160m34915metaG_FD_203456 | JGI IMG/M metagenome (GOLD analysis project Ga0315331, IMG submission 203456) | Ammonia-oxidizing marine archaeal communities from Monterey Bay, California, United States - M1 60m 34915 | ecosystem: Environmental > Aquatic > Marine > Intertidal zone | place: USA...
GCCCAAGTCGACGGCCCGCGCGGCGAAATGGGCGGACGGGGTCTATTCCTGGTCCGGCAATGGCGTGCCCGAAGAGATGAAGGTGCAGCAGGAGCGCGTCGTCGAGGAGTGGGATCGCGCGGGTCGTGATACGGCACCGGAGCGCGTCGCCGGCTTCTGGTGTTCGACCGCTCCGGACGCCGATGCGAAGCTCAAGGCCTACGTCTTCAAATACCTCAAGGTGATCGGCGAGAAGCCCGCTCGGGCGATGGCCTCGATGTGCGATCGCTCGACCCCCGACGCGATCCGTGCCTCGCTCGACGCCTACGAGGCGCAGGGGGTGCAGGAGTGCTGGCTGAATACGGCGACGGCGGAACTTTCCGAGATCGACGGCCTCGAAGAGATCATCGCCCAGCGCGGCTGAGCCCCTTTGTCCGGGGGCAGCCCGGAACTCAGGCGGTCGAGGGCTTGCCCGGGGTAAATGCCACGGGCATCTCCTCGATGCCCGTGATGAAGTTGTTCGGGCGGCGCTTGAGCGGCGCTTCGCTCGAGAAGTGGATGTCGGGCATCCGGCTGAGCACCTCCTCGAGCAGGATCTTCAGCTCGAGTCGGGCGAGGCTCGCGCCCAGGCAATGATGAACGCCGTAGCCGCCGAAGGCTACGTGTCGGTTCGGCCAGCGTTCGATGTCGAAGCGCTCCGGGTCATCGAAGGCGCGCTCATCGCGGTTACCGGCAGGGTAGAGCAGCAGCACGCGGTCGCCCTCGGAGAGCTTCTCTCCGTGCATTTCCGTGTCGCGTGTGAGCGTGCGGTTCATGTTCACGATGGGTGAGGAGAAGCGCAGCATCTCTTCGACCGCGATTTCGATCTTGGACGGGTCGTCCATCAGTTTCTGTTTCTGGTCGGGGTGCAAAATCAGTTGCTCGAGGCCTCCGGTCATGACGTGGCGGGTCGTCTCGTCGCCGCCGATCAGGATGAGCAGGCTCTCCTGGAGGATCTCCTCGTCGTTGAGGCGGTGGCCGTCGACCTCTCCGTCCACGAGCATCGAGACCAGGTCGTCGCGCGGGTTCTGCTTGCGGTCGGCGATCACCCGGGCCTGGTATTCGAAATAGCCCTGGGTGTAGGTGCGCTGTTTTTCGCGCCGTTCCTCGTCGTTCAATACATCGGCGATTTCGCCGCCGCCGAGCATCCAGTCGCTCCACTCGAGGAGTTGCTCCCGGTCCTCGGGCTCGACACCCAGCATGTCTCCGATCGCGACCATCGGGATCCAGCGGGCGACGTCGCGGACGAAATCGCATTCCCCACGCTCGATGACCTTGTCGATCAACTCGATCGTCAACGCGCGGAGCTTGGCTTCCTGATCCTGCACCCGGCGCGGCGTGAAGCCGCGGTTCACGATGTTGCGGCGACGTTTGTGGAGCGGCTCATCCAGGTTGATCATGGACGGGATCCAGCTGTCTCGCTCGGGCCGGGAACTCTTGCCCGAACAGAAGGTTTCGGGGTCCTTGGCGATCGCCATGATGTCTTCGTAGCGGGTGACGCCCCAGAGGCCGCCATCGGCGTTCGCGTCCCAGTAGATCGGCGCCTGGTCGCGCATCCATCGGTAGCGCTCCCAGGGGTCGAGATAGAAGAAGCGGTCGAGCAGACCGATGTCGTCTCGGGTCGGATGGTTGGGCATCGGGTTTCTCCGGCGTAGCTGGATTGACGGCTCCCCGATCATATCAGCCCGGTGCACGCTTGGGTCGGTGCTCGGCAGCGCGACTTGACCCGAGCGCCGCCGATCCCGAACCTCTCCTCGGAGGGGACGACGATGCAAATAAAACAGAGCGAGCCCGGCACCGGCCCCTCGACCATTCCGGTCGAGGACCCCGCCTATTGGCAGAACCCCCACCCGATCCTTCGGGCGGCGCGGGAGCGCCACCCCCTCGCGATTGCCTCGACCGGCGAGCCGGTCGTCCTTCGTTACGCCGACGTGGAGCGCCTCGCCAGCGACCATCGCAACATCAGCAACGCCCTGGCCTTCGTGGAGCGGCAGGTGGCAGAAGGCCCCCTGGTCGACTGGTGGCGGTTGATGCTGACGAACCTGAACGGGCCCGACCACCGCCGCCTTCGCAGCCTGGTCAACCGGGCCTTCACGCCCCGGTCCGCCGAAGCCAAGCGGGATCGGGTGCGCGTCTTGACGCAGGAAATTCTCGGGCGACACCTCGATGCCCGCCGGCTCGACGTGATCGAGGACCTTTCGCACGAGCTACCGATTCGTCTCATTTGCGAGTCGCTCGGCGTGCCGCTCGAACACCAGCAGGCCTTTTCTGCCTGGTCGACCGATCTGGGGAGCGCGCTCTCTTCGGTCCTGACACCGGCGCTGCGGGCGCGGGGAGAGGTGGCCGCCCGGGAGCTCAGCGACGCGGTCCGTGATCTCCTGCGTGAGCGCCGCCGCCATCCGGCGGCGGACCTGCTCTCGGATCTGATTCGTGGGGCGGACGAGATGGACGACCGCTTCAGCGACGAAGACCTCGTCGTCCTGGTCATCAACTTGATCTTTGGTGGCCATGACAGCTCGCGCAGCATGCTCGCCGTTGCGGTTGCCCTCATGCTGCAGCACCCGGACGAGCTGGCGCGTCTTCGCCGAGATCCGTCGCTCGCCGCGAGCGCCGGAGAAGAGGTACTCCGCTACGAGCCCATCGTCCCAGTCCTGGCGCGGGAGTCGATCGAGCCCTTCGAGATCGACGGTCTGCGGGTCGAGGCGGGGGAGCCCTTCTGGCTCTCGATTCTCTCCGCGAACCGAGACCCCGAGGTCTTCGACGCGCCGGACCGCTTCGACATCGGTCGCAGCAACGCCCACTCCTTCAGTTTTGGTTGGGGCGCCCATCGCTGTCTCGGCGCCGCCTTCGCACAGGTGGAGATCCAGGCCTTCCTGCCGGCGTTTTTCGACTGCGTGGCGGACGTAGAGCTCGAGATCGATCCGCCTCGCTGGGTCCCCTTCGCGAACCTGCGCCGGCTCGAGGGGCTGCCGATTTCCTTCGTGCCGCGCTGAGCCGATCCTCCGCGCCGGGCTTCTTCGATCGCCCGCACTACGTGGCCAGGCCCGAGCCGCTCAGTCGCTCATCTCCCAGCCGCTGAATTTCGCGTCGCCATAGGCCGTGTCCATGAATTCCTCGACGAGGTGGACCTCGTCGCTCTCCTCCCCGTCAAAATGGACGAACATGACGTAGAGGTTCTCGTAGTCCTCGCCCTTGAAGGTGCGGGCGCGCATCGAGGTCTTGATGATCACCGTCGGTCCGTCGCAGTAGATGGCCAGGATCTCACGGACCTGTGAGCCCGCTTCGTAGAGTTCCGAGGAGGCCTTGACGATGGCGCTGACGCCCTCGACGCCGGGGAAACGCTGAGTGAAGAACCCCCAGCTGGGCTCGTTGCTCATGCGCGCGAGGACCTGATCGGCGTCACCGGTCGCGATGGAGTCGAGCAATTCGAGGGCGAGACGTTTGCGGTCTTCGGGGTCGAGGGGCATGGCGCGGGCTCCGGGTGCAATGAGGGGAGTGAGTCGTCGAAGAGATCGATTGTGACCCAGGGTTTCGATGGCCGCCGCCGCTCATCGGATCTGGGGCGCGGGCCGGCCTATCGTATCGGTCGCGCCTGGAGTGACTGGAGCGCGCCGCGTCGGCAGACGACGCCTCGAGAGGTGATGATCAGTGGCTCGACGAAACGACTCCTCCGCACGGCTTTGGCTTTCTTTCGCATTGCCCCTGGCCCTCCCCCTCGCCTTGGGGTTCGGGCTCGCTTGTTCCGATTCAGGCGACGAGAGTAGTCCCTATGATCGGGCGCTCGATTTTCAAAATCAGCGCGTATTCGAGGTGGACCTCGAGACCATCGAGCGCAGGGCGGAATCGAATCCGAGCCGGAACGCCTATTTCGGAGACCTTCACGTTCATACGACCTATTCCTTCGACGGGTTTGCGTTTGGTACGGTGGCGAAGCCCGCCGACGCCTATCGCTATGCGCGCGGGGAACGCATCCGTCACCCCGGAGGCTTCGACGTCGTCCTCCGGCAGCCCTTGGATTTTTATGCCGTGACGGACCACGCAATGTTCATGGGGGTCGCCCGGGCCGCCTCCGATACATCCAATGCCTTGTCACGCTACGAATTCGCCGAGGTGCTCCACGACCTCAATGCGCCAGATAACTTCGGGATCTCGAGCCTGCCCCAGCGGATCCAAGCCTTCTCGGGTCTGTTGCCGAAGCTCGTCCAATCGGTGCAGTCGGGTCGGGTCGACCGCGAGGAGGTACTCGAGGTCACCCGTTCCGCGTGGCGGGACACGATCGACGCGGCGGAGCTCTACTACGAGCCCGGTCGCTTCACGACCTTCGCCGCCTACGAATACACCTCGAGCACGGACGACCGGGGCAACCTGCATCGCAACGTGATCTTTCGGGATACGGACCGGCTCCCGGCCGTGCCCTTTTCGCGTTTCCACTCCCAGAATCCGGAGGGGCTATGGGACTGGATGGACGCGCTCCGCGAGCGTGGGATCGAGAGCCTGGCGATCCCGCACAACTCGAACGGCTCGAATGGCCATATGTTCAAGCTCGTCGATTGGGCGGGAGATCCGATGGACGACGACGATGCGATCCAGCGTTTGCGCAACGAGCCGCTCGTCGAAATCACCCAGGTGAAGGGGACCTCCGAGACCCACCCTTCGCTGTCGGAGACGGATGAGTGGGCCGGCTTCGAGATCATGCCCTACCGGGTGGCGACGATGCTGCCCTCGGCCCCGCCCGGGAGTTATGTGCGAGACGCGTTGCGTCGCGGTCTCGCGCTCGAGGCGGGGGGGATCGAAAACCCGTATCGATTCGGTGTCGTCGGAGCGAGCGACACCCATACCGGGGCCACGTCGGACGACGAAGCGGATTATTTCGGAAAACTGGGCATGCTCGACAGTACGGCGAGCCTGCGCGGTTCCGTTCCGATGGAGTTCATTCAGGCGACCCTGACCCGTCTGGTGGCTGCGGATCTCGTGGGGGAAGTAGACGGTCAGGCCTATACCCAGAGTGCTTCGCCGACCTACGGCGCTTCGGGCTTGGCGGGGGTCTGGGCCGAAGAGAATACGCGTCCGTCGATCTACGACGCGTTCCGTCGTAAGGAGACCTTCGCAACCTCGGGCCCTCGCATTCCGGTGCGCTTCTTTGCAGGCGAGGCGCTCGACCGCGGGATGCTCGAGGATCCCGAAGGCTGGCTGCGTGCCGATCAGGGCGGCGTGGCGATGGGGTCGGACCTCGAGGTCGATGCGGGCGCCGCGCCGGGCTTCCTGGTCTGGGCGGCCCGGGACCCGGCGAGCGCACCGCTGCAGCGGCTCCAGATCATCAAGGGGTGGGCCGAGGGCGATGAGACCTTCGAGGTCGTCCACGACGTGGCCTGCTCCGATGGTCTCGAAGTCGATCCAGGCACGCGCCGCTGCCCGGATAATGGGGCGGCGGTCTCGCTCGAGGATTGTTCGATTACGCGAGATCGCGGGGACGCGGAACTCTCCGTGCTCTGGCAGGATCCCGAGTTCGATGCGGCGCAGCGCGCTTTCTATTATGTCCGGGTGCTGGAGAATCCGACCTGCCGCTGGTCGACCTGGGATGCGCTGCGGGAGCAGGTCGCTCCCCGCTCGGATCTGCCCAAGACGATCCAGGAGCGGGCCTGGTCCTCCCCGATCCAGGTGGTTCCGGCGGCGGGGACGAGGGGAGAGGGCGTTTGAAAATCTGCCTCACAGGCGATCTCGCGCCGCGGCTCCGCGACCAGGTGCGGGAGCTTTGCGACGAGCGGGGATGCGAGGCGGAGGTCGTCGTGCTCGATGCCGAAGGCCATTTCGAGGGCGATGCGACGGGGATCGAGGTCGTCTTCTTCTCGATGAGCGTCACGAAATCGCCCGCCGCGATGGCCCGCCTGATGCCGCTCTTCGAGGAGCCGGCGCTGCGCTGGATGCAGGGTCCGGGTGCGGGCATCGACCATCCGATCTGGGCCGGCCTGCTGGAACGCGGAGTGTCTCTCACGAACGCTTCCGGGATTCACAGCGAGCCCATCGCTCAGTACATCTTTACCTATGTGCTCCACTGGGAGCGCAATGTCGCGGAGCACCAGCGACAAGAGGCGGCCCGGCATTGGGAAATCATCCGCAGCGGCGACCTCGGCGAAAAGACCCTCGGCATCGTCGGCTACGGGGGGATCGGTCAGGCCACGGCGAGGGTGGGGCGTGCCTTCGGGATGCAGGTGCTCGCGACCCGTCGGACCCCCTGCGAAGACCCGATGCTCGATCGTTTCGTGCCGCTCGACGCACTCTCTGAGCTGCTCGAACGCTCGCATTACGTCGTCCTCTGCATGCCCTACAACGACGAGACCCACGGCATGATCGGTGCACGGGAGCTGGCGGCGATGCGCCAGGACGGTGTTTTGATCAACGTTGCGCGCGGAGGGGTCGTCGACGAGCCGGCCCTGATCGACGTTCTCTCCACAGGGCGCATTCGTGGCGCGACGCTCGACGTGGTCGTGGAGGAACCTCTCCCGTCGTCGTCGCCGCTCTGGACCCTCGGCAATTGCGTGATCACGCCCCACGACGCGGGCTATTCGCCGCTTGGAGACGAACGGCTGGCCGCTCTCTTCCTGGATAACCTGGGCCGATGGCTAGGCGGCGAAGAGATGCGCAATTTGATTGCGACGACGGGGATCGAGCCCGCGCCTTAGGCCAGGCGCCAAAGGCTCGGCGTTTCGGAGCAGCGCGGTGCTCAGGCCGAAGTGCCAGCACGGACCAGACGCCAAACGAAATGCTGCGCGAGCAGCGGCTCGAGTGGGCCGGGGACCGGATAGCGGACCTTGCTGCCTGCCGGCGCGCCGAGCAGCCTTCCGACGCGGCTCAGGAGCGCTTGTTTGCCGAAGGACGCCCTCGCCTCGATCCGGAACCCGCGCTCCTCGAAGCAAGCCCGAAGGGTCTTCTTCGTGAAGAAGCGCAGGTGGTAGCCCTCCTGCTTGGGGGGGTGCCCCGTGAGCGCGCGCCAGCGATAGGTGAGATGCGCCACGTTCGGCGTGGTGACGATCAGCCAGGCTCCGGGGCGCAGGACCCGGGCCAACTCGTCGACGAGCTGCTCGGCGCCGATGACGTGCTCGATCACCTCGATCAGGGAGGCCCCGTCGAGACTCTTGGAGGGGAGGGGCAGGGGCGCTTCGAGGTCGGCGACGAGGCCCACGCGCCCTGCCGCACGGACCGCGCGGGCGCTCTCCAGGGAGCGGTCGAGCCCACCGAGGGCCGCTGTGGCGGGGGCTCCGTCGAGGAATTCGCCGCGCCCGCAGCCGAGGTCCAGCCAGCGACCCGGGGAGGCGGGGAGCAGCGCCCTCGCATATCGATACCAGACGCGGCCGGGGTCGTAGGCCCGTTCTCCGCTCGGGGTCTCCGGATGGGTCGTGTCCGCCTTGCCATCGCGCTCGGGTGCCGAGGCAGCGTTCACGCCGAGGGCTGCCAATCGCCGGCGACCTGGACGCGATGCATCACGCGGCGCTCGGTGTAATCCGCGACGGCGAAATGCTGCGTGCAGCGATTGTCCCAGATCGCGACCGAGTCGGGTTCCCACTGGAAACGCACCTGGAACTCGGGCGAGCGGACCCACTCGAAGAGGAAGCGCAGGAGCGCCTCGCTCTCTGCGTCGCGCACGCCTTCGAGATGGGTCGTGAAATTCGAGTTCACGTAAAGGAGCTTACGACCGGTGCGCGGATGACGACACACGACGGGGTGCGAGTGGGCCGGACATTGTGCCTTGATCTCCTCGATGCCGCCCACGCTATGGCCACCTTGGATCGCGCGAACCAGCGGTCCCGTGACGTCGTGCAAAGCCGTCATCTCTTCCAGCGCGCGTCGTAGGGGCGGCGAGAGTGCTTCATAGGCGGCGTACATCGAGGCCCAGTTGGTATCGCCCCCTTGCGGAGGGAGCTGGACCGCGCGCAGGGTCATGACCGAGGGAGGTCGGGCCATAAAGGTGGAGTCCATGTGCCAGCGGTTGGCTCCGTCCCGCTTCGGCTGGCTCTGGTCGAGCACGCCGACCTCGGGATGGCTCTCGAGGTGTCGGCCGAAGGGGTGGACCTCGATCGGGCCAAAGCGCCGGGCGAGCGCCCATTGTTGGTCGGGGGAGAGCGGCTGGTTCCGCAGAAAGAGGACGAGGTGGTCGTCGAGTGCTTGCTGGAGCGCCGCAAAGTCGGCGTCCGAGAGCGGGGTGCAAAGGTCGAGCCCGCGGACCTCGGCGCCGATTGCGCTCGTTAGGGGGACTACGTCGAGTTCCACGCCAAATTCCTCTGAATCACGCTCCCCGATAGGGGGTGCTCCCACAATAGTGCCGGCGGCGCCGCAGGCGCGCTACCCATGGGCGGTTGCAGGAGGTGCCTTGATGACGAGCGGAGAGACGATCGACGCGTTCGAGCCCGCCCGGCTGGATCAGCTCGCGAGAGAGGTCGAGGAGCGCGGCTGGGCCGTCGCGGAAGGGGTCATCCCGGATGCCTTGCGAGAGCGGCTGGTGGAGACGATCGACCGCTTATTGCGCGACCTCGAGATCCCGTACGGTGAGAATGCCTTCCTGGGCCGCCACACGCGGAGGATCTTCAACCTGCTCGGTCGGGACCCACTCTTCGAGGCGACGCCCGTCTTTCCGGGTAGCCTGCCCGTCATCGAGCGCGTGCTCGACGACGAGTGTCTGCTCTCCTCGCTGACCGCGATCGAGATGGGCCCGGGCCAGGTGCCTCAGCCTCTGCACAGCGACGACGGCTCGTATGGGTTTCCACGGCCCTCGCCCACCTTGATCGCCGTTGCGATGTGGGCGCTCACGGATTTCACGCAGGAGAACGGCGGCACCCATCTGGTGCCCGGCTCCCATCGCTTCGAGCGGCGGCCCCGGCGAGGGGACGCGCCGGAGACGATCCAGATCGAGATGCCGGCCGGGAGCGTCCTCTTCTATTCCGGCAGCCTGTGGCATGGGGGCGGGGAGAACCGCAGCGACCAGCGCCGCATGGGGATCGTCAACAACTACTGCGCGGGCTTCCTGCGCCAGGAGGAGAGCCAATTGCTGGCGCTCCCGCGGGATCGCGTCGCGGATTTCGCGCCCCGGCTGCGCCGCCTCGTCGGCTACGGCACCTATCGTGGTTTGATCGGTCATGTCGACCAGCGCAGTCCCGAGACACTGGTCGACCCGGCGGCCCGAACGGACATGATCTGGGGTCGGATCGGGCGCTAGCGGGCCGCGATCTGCTGCCTACACTGCTTCTGGACCCCTTCGCAAGGAAGACCCCACCATGCCGACCCCGCTCGAAGGCCTCGACCGCTACCTCCTCATCACCGCCGACAGTCACGCCGGGCCCACGCCGGAGGGCTATGGCCCTTACCTCGCCAAGAAGTGGCAGGACGATTATCGCGGCTGGCTCGACTGGAGCCGGGAGAACGCGAAGCTCATGCGACAGGTCATGGGCGAGCGCTCGATCGGGGTCGACGGGGACCCCGAGGTGGTCGGCTACCGCAACTGGGATAGCAAGCGCCGACTCGAGGAGACCGAGGCCGATGGGATCGCAGCGGAGGTGATCTTCTCGAATACCTCGCCCCCCTTCGCGCCGACCATGCATAGCGAGTTCGGGGAGGCGGAGGTCGGCGAGGATCTCGCGCGCCGCTGGGCAGGGATCCAGGCCCACAACCGGTGGCTGGCGGACTACTGCGCCGAGGTGCCCCATCGCCGCGCCGGGATCTGTCAGATCTTCCTACCCTTCATTGAGGAGTCGGTGGAAGAGATCCGCTGGGCCAAGGAAGCGGGGCTGATGGGCGGCGTGCTGTTGCCGGGGGCGGCGCCCGGCTCTGGCATCGAGCCGCTCTACTCGCCGGCCTACGAGCCGATCTTCGCGGTCTGCGAGGAAATCGGCATGCCGCTCAACCATCATGCGGGAGGCAACACACCGGACTTTGGCCCCTACCTGCCCCAATCCCTCGCGATGTTCATGCTCGAGGTGACCTGGTGGGCCCACCGCTCGCTCTGGCATCTGATGTTCAGCGGCGTCTTCGAGCGCCATCCCGATCTGCAATACGTGCTGACCGAGGTGGGCACGAGCTGGGTGCGAGAGACGCTCGCCAAGCTCGACGGCTTCTACGACCGAATGAAATACAACGACCAGTGCTCGGAGTACATCTTCGGCGGGCCGACGGTCGCCAAGATGTCGCTCAAGCCCTCGGAATATTTCGAGCGCCAGGTCCATCTGGGCGCGAGCTTCCTGCCCAAGGGGGACTGCGAGCTGCGTCATGAGGTCGGTCTGGACCGGATCATGTGGGGCAGCGACTACCCTCACGTCGAGGGCTCCTATCCCTACACGCGGGAGCATCTGCGTCTGACCTTCGAGGGGGTGCCCGAGGACGAGATCCAGCAGATGGTCGGCCTCAACGCGGCGCGGGTCTACGGCTTCGACCTCGAGAAGCTCGCGCCGATCGCGGCGCGGGTTGGTCCGACCAAAGCCGAGGTCGCGCTGCCGCTCGACCGCGCGTCGGTCCCCAAGCAGGCCTACAAATGCCCGGCCTTCGAGAATAAAGAGAATCCGATGCTGCTCTAGCGGGGCCCCGGGCGAACTCAGAGCCCGAGGTCGCGGAGCGCTGCATCGATCGGGCCCGAGACGCGCTGAATCGCGGGGAGTAGATCCGCGTGGGCACGCCGGGCGAGGTAGCCGTCGACGGCGCAGTGGAAATTCCCGATCGTGCCTTCCACGTCGCGGGCCAGTCGCATGGAGGCGAAGCCCGGGCTGCGCACGCCGGCCTGCTGACGCGGCAGGTTCGCGAAATCCTGTCGCAGGACTTCTCCCCAACGCGGGTCGTCATGGGCCATCTCGGTCGGCTCTCGGGGCGAGACGTGATCCGTGTCCGCAGGCATATGCGTCGTGGTCCAGACCTCGAAGCGCGTTTGTTCCGGTCCGATCGGTCGGATCCGGTAGGACGCGGCGTTGCCGTAGACCGGTAGATACCAGAAATGCGGAAAGCAGAAATTCACCGAGCTGATGTGGCCGCTGGTGATCAGCGCATTCAGGTCGGGGAGGTCGACCCCCCGGTCGCGCGCACGACGGCCGATCTCCTCGTTCAGACGGGTCGTCCAGAGGCCGAGTGCCTCGAGCGGGTCGGAGGGGAGCGACATGCCGGAGATCGCCTCGGCCGCTTCGATGTCTCGGGGGTGGACCATGCCGCCGCCCATGCCCTCGGACAGGACCTTCATGAAGTAGATCGAGCTGCCGACGATGTCGTCCGGATCGGTGAAGCCCATCGTATCCGAACCCGCCGAGTAGCCTCGCTGGACGGAGCGGGCCAGTAGCTGGGGGTGGGTCTGCTCGGCGTGGTAGCCCTCCAGGAAGGCTTCGGACGCCAGCTTCCAGTTGACGGGCAGGTCCGTCACGAGCCAGCTCTCCGTGCGCATCCGCTCGACGCCGAGCGCATCATGATAGGTGGCGAAGGGTTCGAGCGAGGGCCGCAGGGCGGGCGCCTCGTCGTCGAAGTTGATCCAGGCGCAGCCGCCCCAGATCTCGAGGCGGACCTCGGCGAGGTGGATGTCGTCGGGCTCGAGGAGTTTCGGGTCGAAGACGTCGGGGGCGAAGACGGCCCGGTTCCGCCCCTCGAGATCCCAGCACCAGCCGTGGAAGGGGCAGGTGAAGCCCGTGGGCGCGTGGCCGCGGCCCTGTGCGATTTGCATCCCGCGGTGACGGCAGGCGTTGTGGTAGGCCTTGATCCGGTCGGGCGCGACGCGGGTGACGATGATCGAGCGACCCAGGCAGCTGTACTCGACCCAATCTCCGACCGCCGGGAGCTCCTCGAGTCGGCAGGCCATCTGCCAGACCCGCGGCCAGAGCCGCTCGGCTTCGAGGGCGAAGAACTCCGGGTCGTAGTAGCGCTCGGCGGGGATCCGGTCGCGGGTTTCGAGGGCGAGCGGGAAGTCCGCGCCCTGCACGAGCGTGCTACGGGCCGTCATCGGCGCTGTCCAGCAACGTTGTCGGGGCCTGCGTCGTGGACCAGGGTGGTCTGTCCCCCGGCACTCACGAGGTCGTACTCGTCCTGCGGCATGGGAGCCTCTCCGTGTTCGCCTCATAGAGAGCCCGGCGGGCACGATATGGGGTCGCCCGCGAGCATGGCGCATCCTCGCGCGCTCGCAAAACGGTTGGCGGGCCCCCGGCCGCGCGTGCCAAGCTCTCCTTGCGCCCGACTGAGCGGGCTGGGGTGGAGCGGGAGACCCGCTCCAGAGGAGGCTCGATCATGCAGCATTGGCAGGCTTTGGGGTATGCCCCGGCGGACGAGATGCTCGAGATCGCGCCGGTCGCGGAGGAGGCGGGCTTCGAGGGCTTGTTGCTCTCCGATCACGTGTTCGTTCCCGAGCAGCGCCGTTCCAAATACCCCTACAGTGAAAATGGCGAGCCTGATTTTCCGAGCGCGGCGCCCTTTCCAGAGTCCTTCGTGCTGATGAGCGTCCTGGCGCAGCACACGACCCGTCTACGTTTCGCGACCAATGTCTACATCCTGCCGCTGCGTCACCCGGTCGAGGTGGCGAAGGCGCTCGGTACGGCAGCCGTCTTCTCGCGCAACCGCGCGATTCTGGGGGTGGGAGCGGGCTGGATGAAGGACGAGTTCGAAGTGCTCGGGCGAACCTTCGAGAAGCGGGGCGCGAGAATCGACGAGCAGGTCGAGGTGATCCGGAAGCTGCTCTCGGGAGAGGTCGTGGCGCACGAGGGTGAACATTTTGCGTTCCCAGCGATGCAGATGCAGCCCGCGCCGAGCGCCCCCGTGCCGATCTGGATGGGCGGACAGAACAAAGCGGCGCTGCGGCGCTCGGGTCAATACGCCGATGGTTGGTCGGGCTCTGGGCAGACCTTCGAAGATGCGCAACAGGTCCTCGCGACGATCGCGGACCAACGCCGGTTGGCCGGCCGGGAGGGCCTTCCCTTTGACGCAATCGTGCCCTTCGTCGAGCCCGTCTCGGACGACCAGAAGAAGGCCCTCGTCGAGCAAGGGATGACGGGGACGGTGAGCTACCCCTTTCCCTATACGATCGGGGAAGGCGCGACGCTGCAGGACAAGCTCGACTACTTGCGTCGTTATGGCGACGAGGTCATCGCGAAGGATCCGACGTGACCGGGTCTCGCATGAAGCGGGTGGCGATGAGAGCGAGCGTCATGACGACCATCATCACGAGGAAGGTCTCCGAGAACGCCGCGCGATAGGCTTCGACGGCGGCGGCGCGGAGGGGGTCGGCGAAGTCGTGGATCGATTCCGGGCTCTTCATGAGACTCTCCATGTCGACGCCGGGGGGGGCGAGGGGCGCGACCGCTTGTTGGAGATGGGCACCGATGCGCAGCGCCAGCAGCGAGCCGAGGACGGAGGTCCCGATCGTCTGGGCCACCGCTCGCGAGAAACCGGGCAGAGAGCTCGCGACGCCGAGATAGCGTTCTTCGACCGCGTTCTGGATCGAGGTGACGACGACCGGGCTGAGCGCGCCGCTGCCCACGCCCAGGAGCAGATTGTAGAAGAGGAACGCGGGGAGCGGCGTGTCGCCATCGGCGGTGACCAGGAAGGCGAGGCCGACCAGGTAGATGATGAGCCCGAGCGATGCGTAGCGCCGGTAGCGCCCGGTCGCGGCGGAGCGGCGGCCGAAGACGATGCCAGAGAAGAGCAGCCCTGCTGTCAGTGGAGCGAGGGCGAATCCGGCGCGGACCGGGTCGTCGCCGCGGACGACCAGTCCGAAGAGCGGGATGAAGAAGGCCATTGCGAAGTTGGCGAAGCCGAAGATGCAGGTCGCGAGGAGCGGCGGCCAGACGGAGCGCCGGACGAGTAGGGAGAGCTCGAGGATCGGCTCGGGTGCGCGTCGCTCTTCGTAGATGAAAGCGACGGCGAGCGCGCCGCTCAGGCCCAGGAGCGCGAGCGCCCGGGGCGCGGCCCAACCGAAATGCGCGCCGGCCCACGAGGTGTAGAGGATCAGCGTCCCGACCGAGCTGAAGAGCAAGAGCGCGCCCCGAAAGTCGACCCGGTGGTCGATTCGCTGTCGGGGCAGGCGATAGCCCCATTGCAGGGCGGCGAAGGCGAAGATCGCCGTGGGGACGTTCATGAAAAACATCATGCGCCAGCCCGGCCCGTCGACGAAGAAACCACCGAGTGGGGGGCCGATGAAGCCGGCGGTGGCCCAGACGACGCTGATGTAGGCGACGTAGGCCGCGCGCTCTCGCGGCGCGACGACGTCGCCGACGATCGCGTAGGGCATCGTGAGGAGCGCCCCGCCGCCCAGGCCCTGCAGGGCGCGGCAGGCGATCAGCTCGAGCATCGAGTCGGCCCCGGCCGCGACGAGCGACGCGCTGATGAAGAGCACGATCGCCGTCTGGAACACGCGCCGTCGGCCATAGAGGTCGCCGAGTTTCCCCCAGATCGGCATGCTCGACGCGCTGGTCAGCAGGTTGGCGCTGAAGATCCAGGGCGCCTGACCCAAATCGCCGAGTTCGGCAGCGATCGCGCTGACCGCGGTGGACAGCACCATCTGGTCGATGGCCGCGAGCGAGATGCCCCCCATCATGCCGGCGAAGACCGCCCGTCGCCGGGCGGGTGACAGGAGCTCGCTCGAGTGCTTCTGGGGGGTCGGCATCGGTCGCGCACGATAGCGCGCGGTTCTGGGGCCGTGCGTGCTACCAAGATGGGATGTCCCTGCTGCCCGACGATATGGAGTTGGATCCGATCCACTCCCGCGACTACGAAATCAAGATCTATCGCGTCTCGGAGGAAGAGCTTCTGGTGCGGGGCGCCGTGAGCGATCGCAAGCCGCCAGGCCTCTACGTGCCCGACGACCCCGAGCCGCTCGAGATTCACCAGATGCAGCTCGAGCTGCGGGTCTCGCTCCCGGCGCTCGAGATCACCTCGGCGCAGGTGGTTTTCGAGACCCACCCGCATTCGGAGTGTCCGATGATCGCGGCGGACTACGAAAAGCTGGTCGGTCTTTCCGTCGTCCGGGGCTTCACGCGCAAGACCCGGGACCTTTTCGGGGGACCGAACGGTTGTACGCATACGAACGCGCTGCTGCAGGCGATGGCGCCGGCGGTGGTGCAGGCGACCTGGTCGGTGAATGTCGACCGTCAGCGTCGCGAAGGGAAGCCTCAAGGAGACCTCAGCCCCGAGCGGCGAGCGGCGCTGATCGAAGGCAACCTGAATACCTGCCATGTCTGGGCCGAGGACGGCGAGCGCGTGCGGTCCTACCGGGGAGGTCGACCCCCGACCGAGCCGCTGATCCCCGTTCAGGAGCGGCTTCGTGAGCTCGGGCGGGACGACTCGTCGTGGCCGTGATGCACGGAAAAGACGGAACAGATAGAGGGAAGACCGTGCTGATACGGAGGCGATCACTTCGAAGGCTCGCGATGTTCTGCTTCGCGCTGCTCGTCGGCGTTGGAGGAGGTGGTTGCGATGGGGGCGGCTCGGAAAGCGCGATCGCGCTCGAGGGCCCGGTCGCGGGCTGGCCTCAGGTGGGGGGTGGGCTCGGAGGGGCGCGCCACTCCGAGAACACCCAGATCGATCGGGACAACGTCGGCCGGCTCGAGGAGGCTTGGCGCTTCGACAACGGCGATGTCACACCGACGACCTCGCTCCAGGTCACGCCGATCCTGGTGGGAGACGCGCTCGTGCTCTGCACGCCGCGAAACCAGGTCGTGGCGGTCGACGCCGAGACCGGCGAGGAGCGCTGGCGCTTCGACGCGCGGCCGGATCTGGAGGGTGTCTACAACCCGCTCTGTCGAGGCGTGGCGCAGGCCCGGGTCGAGCCGAGGCCGCGCGGTGACGCGATCGCGGCGACGCGCGCGGAGACGTGCGCCGAGCGGGTCTATACCGGCACGCTCGACGCTCGCTTGATCGCGCTCGACGCGGCGACGGGCCGCCCCTGTCTCGACTTCGGCGACGAGGGAACGGTCGATCTGTTGAAGGGGATCGGCGAGAGCCGCCCGGGCGAATATACGATGACCTCGCCTCCGGTCGTGGTCGACGGCATCGTCGTCACGGGAGCGTGGGTGACCGACGGGCAGCGCGTCGACGCGCCGGGCGGCGTGATCCGGGGCTGGGACGCGCGCACGGGTGCGCTCGTCTGGGCCTGGGACCCCGTGCCGGAAGGGGCGGATCCCGTGACGGCCGAGGAAGCCGAGGCGGGGGCGACCTATACGCGGGGGACGGCGAACGCCTGGTCGCTCTTGTCCGCCGACGAGGCGCTCGGCCTGGTCTACCTGCCGATGGGCAACGCCGCGCCCGACCATTACGGCGGCGAGCGCCACGGTCTCGGCCGTTATGCCAGCGCCGTGGTGGCGCTCGACGCGCAGACGGGCGAGCTACGTTGGGATTTTCAGACCGTCCATCACGACGTCTGGGATTACGACGTCGCCTCGCAGCCGGTGCTCTATACGCATCCGGGTGGCCCGGCGGGACGCGGGATTCCGGCCTTGGCCCAGGCGACCAAGATGGGCCATGTCTTCCTGCTCGATCGCCGCACGGGCGAGCCCCTTTTTCCCGTCGAAGAGCGCGCCGTGCCCCAGGGCGGCGTGACGGGCGAGTTCATCTCGGGGACCCAGCCCGTGCCCACGAAGCCGGCGCCGCTGCACCCGCATGCGCTGCCGGAGGACGAGGTCTGGGGGCTGACCCCGATCGACCGCGCCCAATGCCGCCGCCGCGTCGCGGCCCTGCGCAACGACGGCATCTTCACGCCGCCGTCTCGCGAAGGCTCTCTGGTCTATCCGGGGCTCGGCGGAGGCGTGAATTGGGGCTCGGTCTCCGTCGACGAGCAGGCGGGCCGCCTCGTCGTGAATTCCATGCACAACCCCTTCATCGTGCAGGCTGTGCCGCGCGAGGAGGCGGGGAGCCTCGAGGGCACGGACCTGGTCGGCGCGCAGCCCCAAGAGGGCACGCCTTACGTCACGATCCGTGCACCCCTGCTCTCGGATTGGGGCATGCCGTGCACGCCGCCGCCCTGGGGTCTACTGACCTCGATCGACCTGGCGACGGGCGCGGTCCAGTGGCAGCGACCGCTGGGCGACCTGCGCGAGTTGGCTCCGGCCTTCGGGCGCTTCTTCGAGTGGGGCACGCCCAATCAGGGTGGCCCCATCCAGACCGCGGGCGGCCTCGTCTTCATCGCAGCGACGATGGACAAGCGTTTTCGCGCCTTCGACGCGGAGACGGGCGAGATGTTGTGGAGCACGGGGCTGCCGACCTCGGGCCACGCGACCCCGATGACCTACCGCGTGGGGTCCGAGGGACGGCAATTCGTCGTGATCGCGGCGGGGGGGCATTTCCCGCTGGGCTCGCCGTCGGACGACGCCATCATCGCCTATGCCCTTCCGGGAGCCCTTCCAGGAGCCCTTCCCTAAGCGCTCCCCGACGCCGCGCGCTGAGCTGCCTGGGCCTCGGCGGCGCCGCCGGGACCTCTCCGCAGTCGATCGCCGTTTTTCAGGCGAGCTGCCCTCCGTCGATCGTGATGGCCGAGCCCGTCATGTAGCGGGCCTCGTCGGATGCCAGATAGGCGACCAGCGCGGCGATGTCTTCGGGTTGGCCGACCGTGGGCATCTGGGGGGCGATGCGCGCGAAGAGCGCGGGATCGATCTCGTCGACGGGGAAGCCGGCGGCGGTCATGGGCGTGGAGACGCCACCCGGGCAGATCGCGTTGACGCGGATCCCGCGGCGGGCGTACTCGGAGGCAAGCGAGCGGGTCAGCCCGACGACGCCGGCTTTCGAGGCGCAATACGCGGCGTTGTAGGGCACGCCCTGGAGCGCGGCGGCCGACGCCATGTTCACGATCGCGCAGCCACCCCCCGGTCGTTCTTCGGTCTCGAGGAAGGTCGAGAGCACCGAACGACACATCTGGAAGGTGCCCGTGAGGTTGACGGCGATCGTTTGATGGAAAGTGCTGGCGTCCTGCTCATGGCTGTGGCCCGGTCGCAGGATGCCAGCGATGTTGGCGAGCGTGTCGAGCCCGCCGAGCGCCGCGAGGGCATCCGAGACGCAGCCTTCGCAGGACGCGAGGTCCGTCACGTCGACGCGCCCGGAGTGGGCCTCTCCGCCGTCGGCCCTGATCTGGCCCGCCGTCTCCTCCGCACCTTCGGCAGCGATGTCGGCGCAGAAGACCCGGGCGCCTTCCTGTGCCAGGCGCAGCGCCGTACCGCGTCCGATCCCCGAGGCTGCCCCCGTGACCAGCGCGCGTCGTCCCTTGAGTCGCTCCATCGACTTGTCTCCCTTTCGCTCCCTCGATGCGGGGGTGCTGGGGTATTCCGTGGCAGCCCAGCATACACCGGAGGTCCGCTTTGGGACGCGGTCGCATCCGTTCGAAGGACCCTTCGCGCAGGCCTCCCGACGGGATAGACTCCCGCATCAGGCTCGGGCCGGCCCCGATCCGCTCCAAGAGGAGATTCTGTCATGCATGAATTCGATCGCGGCGTTACGAAATACGACATCATGCCGATCCCCCCCGTCGAGGCCCAGAGTGAGTGCTTCGACGCCGGCCCGGTGACGATCTGGGTCGAGTATCGGCTCCTCGACGACGCGATCGCCGCCGCGCATACGGTCGTGGAAGGCTTTGAGGGTTCGGTCGAATCGATCGACGACCGGGGCGTATCGCTCCACGTCTTCGGTGAGCCGGCACCCGGCGGCGAGCGGATCGAGTATCTGCGCTTCGACTGCTTCGACGAGGATCCCCACTACCACTACGTCTCCTACGAGCATCAGACCAACGAGATGGTCCACCTCGAGAAGGCGGCGATGGGCGATCCCTTGGAGTGGGCGCTCGAGCGCATCCGGACGCGCCTTCCGCAGATGCTCCAGCGGGCGGGGGCATCGGGTCTCGCGGCCCGCGTCGAGGCGCCGTGCGTGGAAGAGGTTCTGCCCAAGGTGGCGGAGGCCGCTTATCGGGCGCGCTTTGCCCACGATGACGCGGCGATCCACGCGGGTGCGATGTCGGACGCGGCCCCCGTCCCCCGAGCGGCGGAGACCCCTTCATGACGACGGCTCTGGTCGGCTCGCGCGCGACCCGCGCAGCCGCGCTGCGTGAAGGCTTCGGACACCCCGTCGTGGATGCCGATGGCCACTGGATCGAGACGGCCCCCGTGATGAAGGGCTTCTTCCTCGATTACGTGAAGGATCTCGGCGGGGTGGACCTGGCGGCTCGTTTCGAGGCGGCGGGCGGGCTCGACTACGACGACACCGTCTTGCGCCCCTGGAGCGAGATGTCCGAGGAGGACCGCCGCGCGCAATGGACGACGCGCCCCCCCTGGTGGACGCTGCCCGCGGCGAACACGCTGGACCGCGCGACGGCACACCTGCCGCGGCTCCTCTACGAACGACTGGACGATTTCGGGATCGACTTCGCCGTGCTCTACCCGAGCCGAACGCTGACGACGCCGGCGATCCGGGAAGCCGAGCTCCGTCAGATCGCCTGTCGGGCGCTGAACCTCTACCACAAGGAGCTCTACGGCGGGTACGGCGATCGCATGACGCCGGTCGCTTTGGTCCCGACGCATACGCCCGAGGAGGCCATCGCGGAGCTCGAACACGCCGTCGGCGAACTGGGCCTGAAGGCGATCATGATCAACGGGCTGGTCCATCGGCCCATCGGAGGGGATGCGCTCTCGGGCGGCCGGGAGACGCCGAATTGGGGATCCGGATCCGGGGAGCGGATCGACGCCCTGGGTCTCGACTCCGATTACGACTACGACCCCTTCTGGCGTCGCTGCGTCGAACTCCAGGTCTCGCCGGCCTCGCATACGCCGGGCATGGGCTGGGGCAGCCGCCGCTCGGTATCGAGCTATGTGTCCAACCACATCGGCTCCTTCGGCGTGAGCATGGAGGCGTTCTGCCGCTCGATCTTCCTCGGCGGGGTGACGCGGCGCTTCCCCGAGCTGGCCTTCGGGCTCCTCGAGGGGGGCGTCGGTTGGGCGTGCGAGCTCTATGGGGGGCTCGTGGGACATTGGGAGAAGCGCAATTCCGAGACGATCCATCATCTCGACCCCGGTCGGATCGATACGGAGATGCTGCTCGACCTCTTTGACCGATACGGCGACGAGCGCATGAAGAAGGATGGCGAGGCGATCGCCGAATCCTTCCGACGCCTCGAGCCGGAGCCGCCCGAGCTCGACGAGTACGCGGCCTGCGAGATCGAGAAGAAAGAGGATATCCGGGATCTCTTCGTTCGGAACTTCTACTTCGGCTGCGAGGCCGACGACGGGACCGTCGCGTTCGCCTTCGATGATCGGGTGAACCCGATGGGCGCTAAATTGCGCGCGATGTTCAGCTCGGACATGGGCCATTGGGACGTGCCCGACATGACGGGGATCCTCGAGGAGGCCTACGAGCTCGTCGAAAAGAAGCTGCTCGATGAGGACGAGTTCCGCGATTTCGTCTGCGTCAACCCGATCCGTTTCTATACCAGCATGAACCCGAGCTTCTTCGAGGGCACCCGGGTCGAGGACGAGGCGAAGCGGGTCCTCGCCGAGGGGACCTGAGCATGGCAGAAGCGAAGTCGCAGGATCGGGCGCTCGAGGGGCGCGTCGCGATCGTGACCGGGGCGAGTCGTGGGATCGGACGTGGCTGCGCGGTGGGACTCGGGGCGCGCGGGGCGACCGTCTACTGTACGGCCCGTCGGACCAGCGGGGCGAGCCCGCCCGAGCCGGGCAGCGTCGAAGCGGTCGCGGCCGAGGTCGACGCGGTCGGCGGCCGCGGCGTCGCCATCGCCTGTGACCATCGGGACGACGACGCGGTCGAGGCGCTCTTCGCGCGCGTCGAGCGCGAGGCGGGCCGACTCGACGTGCTCGTGAACAACGCCTTCATCATCCCCGACGAGCTGACCTCGGGGAAGCCCTTCTGGGAAGTCCCGCTCTCGAACTGGGACGACATGGTCGACGTCGGAACCCGCTCGGCCTACGCGGCCAGTCGGCTCGCCGCGCCCCGGATGATCGAACAGGGGGCCGGCTTGATCGCGAACATCAGCTCCTCGGGCGCGACCGAATACGCCTGGCACGTTGCCTATGGGGTGGGCAAGGCGGCACTCGATCGGCTGACCGCCGACACGGCTCACGAGCTTCGCCGACACGGCGTCGCGGTGGTCTCGCTCTGGCCGGGGCTCGTCCTGACTGAGCGAAACGAGGCCAACCGGGGCCGGGTCAAGGGGCTCGACTTCAGCGGCGCCGAGTCCCTCTATTTCACGGGACGCGCGGTGGCGTCCCTCGCCACGGACGAGCGCGTCCTCGAGCGCAGCGGCAAGGCGTGGACGTCCCGCGCCCTGGCCGACGAGTTTGGTTTCAAGGATGTCGACGACCGGCTGCCCGAAGGGCCGATGCATCGGCGGCCTTCGGCGCTCGATTCCTAGCGGCGCATTCGAGGAGGGTGAGGATGACGCTGCCGAAGAACGCCTTCGGACGGACTGGATACGAATGCACCCGGCTCGGCTTCGGGGCCATGGAGCTGGCCGACGCAGAGGGGGCCGCCGCCGGCGGAGAAGCGGGGATCTCGCGCCTGCTCAACGAGGTGCTCGACGCCGGCATCAATCTGATCGACACGTCGCCGGATTACGGGGCGTCGGAGGAGTGGATCGGGCGCTCGATCGCCCATCGCCGGGACGAGTATTTCCTGACCTCGAAATGCGGCTGCATCGTGGGGCGAGAGCCTGAATTCGCGAACGGCAAGCTCGAACACGATTTCAGCCCAGAGAACGTGAGGGCCGGGGTCGAGCAGAGCCTGCGGCGCATGCGGACCGATCACCTCGATCTCGTCCAGATCCACTCGAGTCCCTCGCGGGCGAAGGTGGAGGCGGAGGGCACGCTGGAAGCGATGGTGGCGCTGCGCGATGAGGGGAAGGTTCGCTTTCTGGGAATGTCGAGCACTTTGCCCGAGCTGGAGGCGCATCTGGAGATGGGCGTCTTCGACGCTTTTCAGATCCCCTATTCGGCGCTGCAGCCCGAGCACGAGGCGCTCGTGACGCGGGCGGCCCGGCTCGGGGCGGCGACGATCGTTCGCGGGGGCGTCGCGCGGGGCGCGACCGCGACCGACCACGACGATGAGGGGGACCATTCGTTCTGGCGTGCCTTCGTGGTGGAGCGACGCTCGCTCTGGGAGCGGGCTTCGCTCGACGAGCTGCTCGACGGGATGTCGCCGATGGAGTTCATGCTGCGCTTCGTGCTGTCTCATCCCGATCTCCATACGACGATCGTCGGGACCTCGAAGCCCGCGCACCTGGCGGACAACGTGGCCGTCGCGGGCCGAGGGCCTCTGCCCGAGGCGTTCTATCGAGAGGCGAAGCGCCGGATCGCCACGGCGATGGGGTCGGCGGAACAACCTCTGTGACCGAACGCGACCGCTCCAGCAAGCTCCCTCGCTCCCTCCTCGTTCTTTATGCGCTGCCCTTCGCCGGCTATCTGGCGATGGGGATGCCCGTCTCGCTCTGGTTCATGAAATTCGCGACCGATACGCTCTTGATCGCGCCGGTGGCGATCGGCGGCGTGTTCGCCGTCGGCCGGGTCTGGGACGCAATCTCGGACCCGATGGCGGGCTATCTCTCGGATCGGACCCGCTCGCGCTTCGGTCGGCGGAGAATTTGGCTCTTCGCCTCAGCGGTCCCCTTGGCCATCACCTACGTGATGCTCTGGTCGCCGCCGAGCGCGCTCGAAGGCCTGTGGCTCATCGCCTGGATCGCCGCGGCGCTGCTGCTCTGGGAGACGGCCTCGACCGCCTTTGTGATCCCCTACGCGGCGCTCGGGCTCGAACTCACGGACGACTATCACGAACGGACGCGTGTCTTCGGCTGGCGCCAGATGCTCACGACGGTCGGCTTCGCGGCGTCTCTGGTCATCCTCTATCTGTTGAGGACTGCCGAGGACGAGCGCAGCATGGCGTTCACGGCCTCGGTGGCGACGGGTGTCGTCGTCGCGCTCGTCATCGTGGTCTGCGCGCGTAAGACCCCCGAGCCCTCTCATCATCAGGGGCGCGGGAGCGCCAATCTCTTTTCTGCCTTCGCCGACGTCACGCGTAACCGCTACGCGCGGATGCTCTTCTTCGTGATGGCGGTCGAATCCTTCGGGATGGGCGTCATCGCGGTATTGGGCTCCTATATCATCGAGGACCTCGTCGGGCGCCTGGACCTGCTGGAGGCGATGCTGGCCGTTTGGATGATCCCGCAATTCGTCTTCATTCCCGTCTGGCTGCGGGTCTCGAAGCGGCTGGGCAAGAAAAACCTCTGGCTCTTCGGCATGTTGTGCAGTTTGGCGGGATTCTCGGGGCTCTTCTCATTGGGTCAGGATGAATGGGTTCGGGTCTTCGTGTGCGTGATCCTGATCGGAATCGGAACCAGCGTCTCCAGCGTAATGGGCCCCTCGGTTCAGGCGGACGTGGTCGACTTCGACGAACTCGAGACGGGGGAACGCAAGGAGGGCGCCTATGTGGCCGTCTGGAACTTCCTGCGCAAAGCCGGGAGCGCGGTTGCGGCCGGAGTCGGCGGTCTCGCGCTCAGCGTGGGGGGGTATGACCCGGCCGCAGTCGAGCAGGCCGAGCCGGTGAAGGAGTCGCTGCGGCTGACGGTCGGCCTGATCCCGGCGTTGAGCTATGTGGCGGGGGCACTGGTTTTCAGCCGCTTCAAGCTCGATGAATCGGAGCACGCGCGGATCGTGGCCGGGATCCGCGAGCGAAGAGCGGAGCGAGGGGAGTAGGCGTCGCGCGAGAGCGACCTATGCTGTCTGCTCGCCCGTCCAAGCCCGGGCGCCCGAGGGAGAGCAGCCGGATGACGACCCCCTTCGATGGACTCCGCATTCTCGATCTCTCGACGGAGATCGCGGGCCCCTTCGCGACGCGCCTGCTCGCGGACGCCGGGGCAGAGATCGTCAAGGTCGAGCCGCCGACGGGCGATCCGCTGCGGAGGATGAAGACCTCGGCGGTCCTGGGTCAGTCCGCGCCGCTCGGGGAGGGCGAGGATGGTGCGCTCTTCCAATGGCTGAATGCGACGAAGCAGAGCGTGGTGCTCGATCTCGAAGACGAGGTGGGGCGGAACGCTCTGCGTGCACTCTATTCTGATTTCGATGTCGTGATCGAGGATTTTCCGCCCGGCTGGCTCGCTTCGGTCGATCTCGGTCCTGAAACGCTCCGGCGGGTGAACCCGGAGGCCAGCATGGTTTCGGTCTCGGCCTATGGTGCCGATGGGCCCTGGTCGGGGCGCGCGGCGACGGAGTTCACGCTCCAGGCCGAGTCGGGGTCCTTCTCGGGTCGAGGCTACGCCGACCTCGGTCCCGTCGCGGCCGGGGGGCGGCTCGGGGAGTTTTCGACAGGGGCCTTCGTCGCCGTCGCCGCGGTGGTGGGCTGGTGGACGGGCCGTCGGACCGGGCAAGGGCCGCACGCAGACGTCTCGATGCTCGAGACGATGCTGCTCTGCTTCCAGCCCTATCAATACATCCAGGGACAGATGCAGCCCGGC
>Ga0315331_10000658_pt1 | contig 24450 bp, 21 predicted proteins | sample M160m34915metaG_FD_203456 | JGI IMG/M metagenome (GOLD analysis project Ga0315331, IMG submission 203456) | Ammonia-oxidizing marine archaeal communities from Monterey Bay, California, United States - M1 60m 34915 | ecosystem: Environmental > Aquatic > Marine > Intertidal zone | place: USA...
GCTCGAAAGTGCCTTCAACCGAGATTTGTCAAATCGAGTATCCGAGGGTGCATCCCAGTCATGTCCGAGGTGCGGCGTCCAGTCCACGTAGAGCTTCGTGTTCGGTTCTTGCAAATAATCCCAAGCCACAGCTTTACCCTCATCGAGGGCATCCCGGTAAGCGATGATCCGGCGCTCATATTCGGCAAGGTCTATTGCGCCCTCTTGAATCAGTTGCTGAGAAAATTGCGATAACGTGGTGGGGTGCTTGCGAATCGCCTCGTACATCTTCGGTTGCGTAATCGCTGGCTCATCTCCTTCATTATGGCCCCGACGGCGATAGCAGACAATATCGATGACCACATCCTTCTTAAAAGTCATTCGATAATCGAGAGCCAATTGCGAAACAAAGAGCACCGCCACCGGATCATCACCATTCACATGAAAGATGGGCGCTTGAACCATTTTTGCAACTTCAGTGCAGTAACGGGTTGATCGTGCATCAGAGGGTTCGCTGATGGTGTAACCAATTTGATTATTGATAATTATGTGAAGCGTGCCGCCGGTATAAAAACCGCGGGTCTGGGACATCTGAAACGTCTCCATGACCACACCCTGCCCAGCAAATGCGGCATCGCCATGCACGTTGATCGCCAAAACCTTGTCCCCAAGGGCGTCTTCACGTCGATCCATTCGCGCTCGAACCGAGCCTGCAATGACCGGCGCAGCGATCTCAAGATGGCTTGGATTAAAACCTAGCGCTAGGTGCATCTCTCCGCCGGGGGTCATTAGGTTAGAGGAAAAACCTTGGTGGTATTTCACATCACCAGAGCCTTCCGAGGGGACATAGCGCCCCTCAAATTCGTCGAACAAAGCCTCAGGATCCTTGCCTAGCAGATTGACCAGAACGTTTAGCCTGCCCCGATGGGCCATACCAATCACGGTTTCAACGACGCCTGAAGCACCCGCACGATGGATCAGTTCTGCCAGGCAACAGATAAAGGTCTCTGCACCCTCCAGTCCAAACCGCTTCGTCCCGGGATATTTTTTACCCAAATACTGCTCTAACCCCTCCGCGGCCAGGATACGGTCCAGCAATCGACGCTTAGTCCCTTGTCCGTAGTAAGGCTTTGTACGAGACCGTTCCATGCGTTCTTGAACCCAGGTTTGTTCCGTCTGATCCGTGATGTGCATGTATTCCGCACCGATCGAGCCGCAATAAGTTTCTTCTAACGCTGTGATGATCTCAGACAAGGATGCTTGGGGGCGATCCATCGCTAGATTACCCACTTGAAACAATGTGTCTCTATCGGCATCAGAAAGACCGTGGTATTCAAGGGTTAGTGACGGAACCGATTCAGGAGGAGTCAAGCCAAGCGGATCAAGCTTCGCCTTTAGATGGCCTCGACGACGGTAGCCGTTAATGATTTCTCCCACGGAGAACTGTTTGCGCTCATGTTGGCTTGAAACTGAGGCTGCGGACGCTGGCACGACCCTCGACTGGTTTTTTGCCAAAAGCCGAAAATGTTCTTGAACCGTGGAATGAGGCAGGTCTTGCTGATGAACGTCGTCACCTGATGGGGGAAGGCCATCAAAATAAGCCCGCCAAGAGGGCGAGCAGTCGCTAGGGTCTTTTAAGTAGGCCTCATATAAGGCCTCAACGTAAGCTGCGTTCACCCCAGTTATTTCTCCCGAAACGAGGGTTTCGGCTTTGAAGCGGTCTTGCATTAATTCAACCCTGCCTTACAGGCGGGCCATTGTATCCAACCTAGCCGAGCTTCGGTATGCCCTCGGCCATCTTATTGACACTTTTGCGGCGGGTTGCCTCGGCTAGACCGCCCGTTCCATCAGCATATTGCGGATATGGCCGATGGCGCGTGTGGGGTTGAGCCCTTTTGGGCAGACGCTGACACAGTTCATAATGCCGCGGCAACGAAATACACTGAAAGGATCTTCTAAGTCGCTCAGCCGTTCCTCTGTCGCCGTATCACGACTGTCTGCAATAAATCGATAAGCCTGGAGCAGACCGGCTGGCCCAATAAACTTATCTGGGTTCCACCAAAAACTAGGACAGGAAGTGGAACAGCAGGCGCATAAAATACACTCGTACAAACCATCTAGCTTTTCTCGATCCTCAGGGCTTTGGAGACGCTCCATCTTGGGCGGGAGAGTATCGTTGATCAAATAGGGCTGAACCTTTTTGTAATTCTCATAAAACTGAGTCATATCGACTACGAGGTCCCGGACCACCGGCAGCCCAGGCAGCGGTCGTATTTTTAGTTTATCCCCACGAACGACCTCAGACACTGGGGTGATACAGGCCAGCCCGTTCTTACCGTTCATGTTGACTCCGTCGGACCCACAAACCCCCTCTCTGCAAGAGCGTCGATAGGTCACCGAGGGGTCCTGCTCCTTGATCAAAGCCATGACATCTAGAACCATCAAATCCTTACCTTTGGGTAGATCGATGGCATAGTCCTCCATGTAAGGCCGGTCGTCTGTCTCAGGGTTAAACCGATAAACACTGACTTGCATAACAAAGATCCTTTTCTAACTTCCTAATCGACGCTTCTTAAAACTTCTGATTTAACAGGTTTTTTTGTCGAAGCTCTCTATCACCGAGCTGTTTCGGCTGCTTTTAAATGTTGCTCATGTTCACCCAATTCAGCCCCCGCTCCGAGGCTCGGCTGCCTAATAGCTTCTGATCTTGGGTTCAAAAGTCTGAACGGTTTTAGGCGTAAAATTAACCGACCGCTGGCTTAAAGCTTTTGCCTTTGGATCATAAATTGAGTGGGCCAGCCACTGCTCATCGTCTCGCTCAGTGTAATCGTCTCTTGCATGGGCTCCCCGACTTTCTTTTCTTCCCTCGGCACTGAATGCTGTGGCTTCTGCGATCTCTAGCAGATTATCAAGTTCGAGAGCTTCCAGTCGCGCCGTATTAAACGCACCCGATTTATCGGCAAGATACCCGCTTTCGATTCTTTCGCGGAGATCGCTTAGCTTTTTGATCCCTTCCTGCATGGGCGCTTCCTTTCGGAAGACACCGAAATTCAGCTGCATGCACTCTTGTAGCTCGCGCTTAAGCTGCGCAGGCGACTCGCCAGAGTCTGTGGATTGATTCCAACGATCAAGACGACCCATGGCTTGCTCAACATCCGATTCGCTCGAAGATTGTAGGCTAATGCCGTTAGTCAACGCTTCATTGATGTAGATCCCGGCCGCCCGCCCGAACACCACCAAATCAAGCAGCGAATTGCCACCGAGGCGATTAGCCCCGTGGACCGACACACAGGCTGCCTCTCCAACCGCATACAAGCCATCTACAATCTGGTCTTGGCCATTGGGGTCGACATTAATGGCTTGACCGTGGATATTCGTAGGCAGCCCCCCCATCATATAATGGCAGGTGGGGACCACTGGGATGGGCTCCTTAACGGGGTCAACGTGGGCAAACGTCTTCGATAGCTCAACAATGCCTGGCAGCCTTGAATGCAGAATATCCTCGCCCAAGTGATCGAGTTTTAACAAAACATGATCGCCTTGCTCGCCAGCTCCGCGGCCTTCGAGGATCTCTAACACCATGCTTCGAGCGACGACATCTCTGCCCGCCAAGTCCTTCGCGTTGGGCGCATAGCGCTCCATGAACCGCTCACCATCTTTGTTAACCAGATAGCCGCCTTCACCCCGACAGCCTTCGGTCACTAGGGTTCCCGCACCGGCGATGCCAGTCGGATGAAACTGCCACATTTCCATATCTTGCTGCACGAATCCGGCACGAAGTGCCATACCGGTACCGTCACCCGTATTCATTAACGCATTGGTCGTCGAAGCATAGATTCGCCCAGCACCGCCGGTCGCCAGCACCGTGGCTTTCGACTTGATGTAAGATACTTCGCCGGTTTCCATGCAGATCGCAATGACGCCCGTGACGGCACCCGCTGCATTTTTCACAAGGTCCACAGCGAACCACTCACTAAAAATAGTCGAACCTGCGGCCAAATTACCCTGGTAGAGCGTATGCAAGAGCGCGTGGCCTGTACGATCGGCTGCAGCACAGGTTCGCGCCGCTTGCCCGCCCTTGCCGAAGTCCTTACTTTGCCCACCGAAAGGCCGTTGATAGATACGACCGTTGTCTTTGCGCGAAAAAGGCAAACCCATATGCTCTAGTTCAAAGACTGCCTCCGGCCCCACACTGCACATATACTCAATCGCATCCTGGTCACCGATGTAATCTGAACCTTTGACCGTGTCATACATGTGCCACCGCCAGTCGTCATCAGGATCCTCACTGGCGATCGCACACGTGATACCGCCCTGGGCCGACACCGTGTGAGATCGGGTCGGAAACACTTTTGAAACTACAGCCGTCTTATGTCCGCCTTGCGACAGCTGAAGCGCAGTCCGTAGACCCGAGCCACCGCCGCCAACAATAATCGCGTCAAATTCAAGCGTCGCAATATCACCCATCTTTAATTTCCCCACAGTATTTTTACGCCCCAAAGGACATAGGCCAACAGAGCCAAAACACAGACCGACTGGTAGACCGAACGAAGACGGTCTCCCTTGGGGCCCATGGTTCTACTCTGCAAATAATCGGTTCCGATGGTCCACATCCCGATCCACGCGTGGGCGCAGGTGGCGATTAGCGTCAGAAGCGTTGCAACCTGCATCCAAGTCTGGCTGAAAAGGTCAGACCAAACGGCGAACGTCAACTCTTCTGCCAGCAAAATTAAGCCCAACAGCAAAACCAAGTAGACGCCCATCACGACGGATGATGCACGCTGGATATACCAATCGCTGACTCCGTTTTTAGACAACCCGGTGACTTGTGTAACCATACTTACCTCTCCAAAGATTTACGACCAACCGGTTCGATTAGATGACCCAAAGCGCCGCAAGCACCATTAAAATTCCAGATACAATCCAAGTTGTGATTGCGGCACGAGTGCCCGCTTCAAGGGACTCAGAGTCACTGCCGTCCATCACCAAATGCTTAATACCCGCCACAAAATGATACGCCAGTGCAGCAAGAATTAGCCAAGTCACCAGTTTTCCAATCGGGGAGGTCAAAAGTCCTTCGAGCCGATTAAACGCGTCCTCTGAAGCCAGCGACTGCTCGAGTGCGAACAGCATAAATCCAACCGCTACGAACAGAACGACGCCAGCTACTCGGTGGGAAATCGAGGTCAGGGCCGTAATCGGCCAGCGAAATTGCAGCAAATCGCTGAAACCAACATTAATTGGACGTTTTGGTTGAGCCATACTTTTTTCTCCAGAAATCGGATCGAACCTCAATGGTTCTTGGTAGCGCCTAGGATACTACGTTTGCTCGGTTAAACCGCCCCTAAAGGCCGAATATTCACAGCAATGATATGTCCTCAAGAGCAAGGACACCCCACATCGAACCCGCTTGACCCTCCATAAAAGGACCCTTCGAGCGCCGGCCATGATAAAAGGTCGGTCTTTAAGTTTCAATGCGATCAAGGGTCCGAAGGCCCAAGCAGGCTTTACAACCGAGGACCAGTTTGATTACATGTATCCTCGCTTTGTCGGCGGCATATAATCGGAATTTCTTTGACTCAAACCGATCCAAGCAGATCCAAAACCCTAAAACCCTCTACGAGTAAAACTATGAAACACACCGTTCAAATGATTATTGATGGTCAAACGATTGACCTTCCAGTTTTAGAGGCTACCCAAGGGCTCGACGTTGTGGATGTTCGGAGTTTGATCAGTCAAGGCGTCTATACTTTTGACCCTGGGTTTCTCTCGACTGCTGCCTGCGACTCTGCGATCACTTACATCGACGGAGATGCCGGCATTCTGACCTATCGCGGCTATCCCATCGAACAACTTGCTGAACATTCTGAGCACCTTGAAGTGTGCTATCTGCTCTTGCACGGCGAACTGCCCAATGCTGAGGAACTCGCAGCTTTTAAACGCGGAATCAATGACCGCATGCCAATCGATGAACATTTTACGCACATTTTTGACGGTTTCACTTCGTCGTCTCACCCGATGTCGATGCTCTGTGCAGCAGTAGCGGGTCTTGCCGCACAATTTCACGACGGCCTTGATATTTATAACTCGGAACATCGAACAGAATCTGCCATGCAGCTGATCGCAAAAATTCCAACCCTTGCTGCGATGAGCTATAGAAAGTCTATTGACGCCGCGTTCATCGCGCCGGATCCGAGCTTGGGCTATGCCGAAAATTTCCTCAACATGTGTTTCGGAGAACCGGGACAGCCGGCCAAGGTCAGTCCAACTTTGGCTAAAGCGCTCGATAAGATTTTTATTCTGCATGCCGACCACGAGCAGAATGCGTCAACCTCAACGGTTCGGCTGGCCGGATCGACCGAAGCAAACCCCTATGCTGCCATCGCGGCGGGAATCGCAGCCCTCTGGGGCCCTTCCCATGGGGGAGCCAATGAGGCAGTATTAGATATGCTCAATAAAATCGGCGATATCGGCCGTGTAGCCGATTTTGTCAATAAAGCCAAAGACAAAAACGATCCTTTCAAACTCATGGGCTTTGGACACCGCGTTTATAAAAACTTCGATCCTCGGGCCACCGTGATGCAAGCGAGCTGCCACGCGGTTTTAGAGGAACAGGGCGTCGAAGACGAGCCTCTTCTGGTGGTGGCTACTGCCTTGGAAAAAATTGCTCGAGAAGAAACCTATTTTATCGAGCGAAAGCTCTATCCTAATATCGATTTTTACTCCGGGGTTACCTTCAAAGCCATGGGCATTCCCACGCCCATGTATACCGTTTTGTTCACCCTTGGGCGCATGCCCGGTTGGATTGCACATTGGTCAGAAATGCTCAGCGCACCATTTAAAATTGGCCGTCCAAGACAGCTCTACCAAGGCCCGACCCAGCGGGACTATCAAGCGATTAACGAGCGATAATTGTTCTCGTCCCCCCGTTTTTGCTAACTACGATTTAAAAAGGATTGACTATGACTCTCACCGTTACCATGGGTACCTCTAAAGGGCCGATCTGCATTGAGCTCTTCGCGGAGCAAACCCCCATTACCTGTGCCAACTTTATCAACCTCGCCCAGCGAGGCTATTACAACGGCCTCTCGTTTCATCGGGTCATCGGCGATTTTATGATCCAGGGTGGCTGTCCCCACGGCACCGGTACTGGCAATCCAGGTTACCGTTTTGAGGACGAGTTTGTAGATACGCTCAAGCACGACCGTCCAGGAATTTTATCCATGGCCAACGCTGGCCCAGGCACCAATGGCAGTCAGTTTTTCATCACCCATGTACCAACGCCCCATCTCAATGGTAACCACACTGTTTTCGGTGTTGTTTGCAGCGATGAGGATCAAGAAGTCGTCAACCAGATTCGCCAGGGAGATACCATTGATACTGTTACCATTGACGGCGACACAGATGCTTTGCTGAGCAGCCAGGCTGATCGAGTCCAAGCATGGAATGCTGCCATCTCGGAGGCTTTCCCGGATTGAGAACTCGATGAAAGGGGTTATTCTCGATGCGGATAGCTTGGGCACAGACATCGACCTCGCCCGCCTCCAGCAATTACCCGTTGAATGGTCAATCCATAAAGCGGTAGCCCCCTCCGACACCGCATCAATTGTTAGCGATACTGACATCGTGCTTACCAACAAGGTCAGACTTGATCGCGACATTCTTTTGAAAACCAATCGCCTCAAACTCGTCAGCATCATGGCCACAGGGGTCAACAATGTTGACCTTCACACTGCGGCAGAGCTCGGAATCACCGTCTCCAATGCCGTGGGTTACGCAACACCCTCGGTCGCACAGCATACGATCGCGATGATGTTAAACCTAGCAACTCAGCAAGTGGTTTATCTGAGAGACACCCAAGCAGGGCAATGGCAGAGAAGCAACGTATTTTGTCGGCTGGATCATCCCATCGTCGAGCTCAGCGGAAAAACCCTTGGCATCATTGGTTTTGGAACCCTTGGTTCAGCGGTCGGTCACATCGCCGCATCCCTCGGCATGAACGTGATCGCAGCCGTCTCTCAATCCAATTGTGACGGCACAAGTTCAGCTATTGAGAGGGTCTCTTTAGTCGATCTCCTCGAGCGCTCTGACATTATATCCTTGCATTGCCCTCTGACCGATTCAAATGTGAAGCTGATTGGAGCAAAGCAACTGTCGCAGATGAAGCCCAGCGCCTTCCTGATCAATACTGCTCGCGGGGGTCTAATCGACAGCGAGGCGCTGATCGCGGCGCTTGAGAACCGGGTTATCGCTGGCGCAGCCATTGACGTTCTCGACTCCGAGCCACCCTCTCACGATGAGCCTCTCCTAACCGTGTCTTACCCGAACTTACTCATCACGCCCCATAACGCTTGGGGCGCCAGAGAATCACGGCAGCGGTTGATTCTACAAATGGCGGAAAATATTGAGCGCTTTATAAGCGGAAACCCGATTCGCTGTGTCGTGTAAGGCCTTTTCATTGAACTCAAAAACAGGCTCAATCATTAGACGAGATTCCACACTGAGAGCACTGATCATCGAATTTTAGTATTTTGACGATTAGCATCACCGATCGTCCTGGGTGCTATACTCGTGCTATGGAATCCTCGGCCATCGACCCGTCCAAAGCCGCATCAGACTTGCCGGCCGCACTCGCGACCTTCACTCGGTTATTGGGTCACCCTATCTCTATGGACGCATTATTTTCTGGAATTCCTGTTCCACAAGAAGGGCTTTCTCTTGAAATGGCTTATCGAGCGGCCCAACGGGCTGGCTTCCAATCCAGGCTTTCTGAAGGCTCGATCGAGGCGCTAGACTCCCAAGATTTACCGTGTCTTATTGAGCTGATCACTGGCCAAGTCATAGTAGCAACAAGTGCCGATGACCAATCGATCCACCACATCAGACCCGATGCTCCGACGAGCGAGAGATTGTTCCTCAAAGACATCTCGAAGGTTTGCAGCGGACACTTTCTTCATCTCGCAGCCCCAGCCGAAGTGAGTGAGGAATATCGCCATGCGCCGCATTGGTTTTGGACGGTGATTAACCAATCGAGGCATCTCTACAGCGAAGTTATCCTTGCCTCTTTTTTGACCAATCTTTTTGCACTGGCAACCCCCCTGTTCATCATGAACGTCTACGATCGAGTGGTGCCCAATCAAGCGCTGAACACCCTCTGGGTACTCGCCTCGGGCGTCGCTTTGGTGATGATTTTCGATCTGCTCATGAAGTCGCTTCGAGGCTATTTCCTTGACATTGCCGGCAAACGCGCCGACATCCTGCTGTCTTCAACAACCTTCGAGCAAGTCCTCAACATGCGAATGCAAGAGCACCCAGCACGGGTCGGAAGCTTTGCGAGCCAACTACAAGAATTTGATCAGTTTCGAGAATTCTTCACCTCAACCACCCTGATGACCCTCATTGACTTGCCCTTTATCCTACTGTTCATTGGTCTGATATTGCTGATTGCAGGACCTCTGGGCTTGATTCCCCTGTTGATGCTACCGGTCGTGCTTGGAGTAAGCTATCTAGCGCAAAAAAGACTTGCTCCCGTTGTCGGGGACATTTTTTCTGAATCTGCGCGCAAGACTGCCATGCTCATTGAGACGCTTAATTCTCTTGAAGCCATTAAGGCCATCCGCGCTGAGGGCACCATGCAATCCCGCTGGGAACAACACCAGAGTAACCTGGCGCAGCTAGGACTCAAGGCGAGACTCTGGTCCTTGACCACCATTAACTTGGTTCAAACCGCTCAACAAAGTGCGACGGTGATCTTGGTCATTGCGGGTGTTTACGCGATCAGCCGAGGAGACTTAACCGTTGGCGGTCTCATCGCCTGCACCATCTTAACCGGAAGAGCGCTCGCCCCGATGGCGCAAGTCGCTACCATCATCACTCGCTATCAACATGCACGAGCAGCCTACACCAGCATTGACAAAATTATGCAGCTGCCGGGTGAGCGGGATTTCAGGCATCAGTTTCTTGAGCGTCGTCAACTTGAAACCAACATAGAATTTAAGAACGTGAGCTTCACTTATCCGGGTCAATCACTACCCGCGCTCAAAAATATCCATTTTAAAATTGCGGCGGGAGAACGCGTTGCCATCATCGGCCCTACCGGTTCAGGCAAAAGCACCGTCCAGCGTCTCGTCTCAAAACTGTATCTCCCGACGGAAGGCAACCTGCTTGTTGGGAATACTGACATCCATCAGATTGACCCCGCCGATCTGAGAAAGAGAATGAGCTACTTGCCACAAGAACCCACCCTGCTCGCAGGAACGGTTCGCGAAAACATTCGCCTGGGATTTCCTACCGCAACAGACGAGGCGCTGCTTGAAGCTGCAACTTTCGGCGGGATCCGATCTTATTTTGATCAACATCCCCAAGGGTTTGACTTCCAAATTGGCGAGCGCGGTGTCTTTCTCTCGGGGGGGCAGCGCCAAGGCATTGCGCTGGCCAGAGCCATGCTCAACCAGGCCGAACTATTATTGCTCGATGAACCCAGTAATGCGATGGATCAACAAATGGAGCAGCAGTTAATTGATCGCCTGACACGCTATGCTGAAAATCGGACACTGATACTGGTGACCCATCGCATTAACTTATTGCAACTGGTCGACCGGGTCATCGTTTTAAACGATGGCCGCGTTGCCGCCGACGGCTCAAAAAGCGAAATCCTGAACCAATTGTCCAATGCCAGTAGCGCCACCCCATGAAAACGCCGACACACAAAAACTATCTGAGTATCGACGCTTTGGAGCGACCTGGACTTTTGAGTCATCTAGTGCTTTGGTGCACTCTCTTGATCGTGCTCATTGCCATTGTTTGGGCCAACTTTGCCCAGCTCGATGAAATCACCCGGGCGGAAGGACGCGTGATTCCATCGAGTCAAGTTCAGGTCATCCAAAATCTAGAAGGCGGTATCCTTCGAGAAATTCTGGTCAAAGAAGGAGATCAGGTTGCTGAGGGGCAGGTGTTACTCCAAATCGACGACACACGATTTACGTCCTCCCTAAACGAAAGCCAGTCCAAGGCCGCAGCCCTCCGTTTTCGTATCCTGCGCCTTGAATCCGAGATCTCGATGCAACCGATGGTGCAGCCCGAGGAGCTTTCGTCTACCGAGCAACAAACCTTCGATGATGAAGCCCAGCTCTACCAATCCAGACAAGAAGAGCTCAGCAGCAGCCTCGCTATTTTAAAGCAGCAACTGAACCAGCATAAGCAGACTAAAGAGGAACTCCAACGCGAGCTCCAAAAGCTTGAACAGGCGGCAGACTACGCCAAACAAGAACTTACAATGACCGCCCCGCTGGTCGAGACCGGCGCGGTCTCTCAGGTCGAACTACTGAGACTGAAAGCCGCTCTGAACGAGGTCCAAGGACGACTTGAAGGCGTCGGCCTCAAGATTCCAAACCAGGACTCGGTCATCTCGGAGGCCAACCAAAAAATCGTGGAAAGACAGCAGCAATTTACCGCCACCGCCCAAGAGGAATTGACGGCAACTCGTTCTGATTTGGGCAGACTGAACTTCTCCAGCATTGCACTTGAGGATCGAGTTGCGAGAACCGAGGTTCGCTCTCCCGTCGACGGCATCGTAAATCAAATTCTTGTTACAACCGAAAGTGCGGTCGTTCAACCTGGGATGGATTTACTAGAAATTGTTCCCCTTAACGACACGCTGCTCGTCAATGCTAAAGTCAGACCGGTAGATATCGCATTCATCAGGCCGGGCCAGCGCGCGTCGGTGAAATTGTCAGCCTATGACTTTGCGATTTACGGTGGATTGGAGGCTGAACTTGAACAGATCAGTGCCGATACCATCGTCGATGAATCCGGCGAGCACTTTTTCCAAATTAGAGTTCGAACCTTCAAAAACCACCTGGGAACCGAAACCGCGCCCCTCCCCATTATGCCCGGCATGAGTGCGACGGTTGATATCAATACCGGGCAAAAAACAGTCGTGAGTTATCTGTTAAAACCGCTCAAGCGTGCGACTGCTACAGCAATGACCGAACGCTGACCTTTATCGATCTTCAAAAAATGGGGGCCGTTTCTCACGAAACGCAAGACGACCCTCTTGGTAATCCTGACTATCAAAACATTCATCAATAAGACGTTGAATCTCGACGGGATCCTGCTGATGCTCAGGCTTTTGAAGTTCTCGCAAAGTCCTTCGAGCGGCGCGAATCGTCATAGGCGCATTGCCAGCGATAGTTTGGGCATAACCCATCACCTCAGATTCTAATTGCTCAGACTCAACCACAAAGTTGATCAAACCCATCTGCCGGGCTTCCTCAGCTTTGAAGTGTCGAGCTGAAATCATGATATCTCTTGCATGAGCAGGCCCCACAAGAGCTAGAAGTGCCCGCAGCCCAGACATTTCATAGCCTAGACCAAGGCGAGCCGCTGGAATGCCGAATGTGGACTCTGGCGTCGCAAATCGCACGTCTGCATTCAGCGCTGTGGCCAACCCTCCACCGATACAGTAACCCTGAATCATCGCAATTAACGGCTTGTTAATGGTTGCCAACCCTCGATTTGCCGCCGCAGCGACTTCACCATATTCCGCCCGCTGTCGAGCGTTACTGCGTTTCGCTTCAAATTCAGAGATATCAGCGCCAGAAACGAAAGCCTTTCCACCGGCACCTTTCATCACAACGACGCGGACTGCAGGATCATTGTTAAAACTTTCTAGAATCGTACCAAGGGCCTCCCACATCGACAGTGAAATGGCATTGCGCTTTTCCGGTTGATTAAACGTGATCCAGCCGATGCCTTCCTCGACGCTTGCCAGCATCTTCGCTGTCTTTAACTTCATAGTCACTCCTGTCATCCCCTTTTATTTTAATGCTGCCGTCACCTCGTGCCGCCTGAGTCAGGCGCATCAACGCGATTCCTAGATGGAAAATTGCCAGACTTCAAATCGAAGCAAAGAGGTTTTAGATGACCCCAGCCTGCTCAAGCGCCTCGATATCCGCGAGGCTCAATCCCAGATTTTGATAAACCTCATGATTGTGCTCGCCATTTTCAGGCGCAGCACGATCGAAGGACTCGCCGACGCGATGCTCGGAAAGATTAATCGGGCTTCTAATCAATCGCAGCGACCCAAGCTCTGAGTGTTCAGCGGATTGGACCATCGCAAGATGGCGTGCTTGTTGATCTTGGAATGCCTGGTCAACCGTGTATATCGGCCCACAGGGGCAACCCACTTTATTCAAACGATCAACAAGCACCTCAGTACTGAGCAATCGCGTTCGATTGTTAATGCTGTGGTTTAAATCATCGCGATGTTCGAGCCGCAAGGCGCTCGATTTATAACGGGCATCTAACAGCAAATCATCGAGCCCAAGCGCACCACAAAAAGCGCGAAACATCTTGCCGGTGCTTGCTGCAATATTGACCCAACCATCGGCGGCTTCGAAGACCCCCATGGGTGCGAATGTGGGATGGTGATTACCCGCACGGCCCGGCACTTCCCCTGTCATCGTATAGCGCGCAGCCTGGAAATCGAGCTTACTCAACATCGATTCAAGAAGACTGGTGTGAACCCACTGACCGACTCCAGTTCGATAACGTTCCAACACCGCCAGGAGTATACCCTGTCCTAGAAACATCCCCGCGGAGGTATCACTGATGGCAATACCGACACGCATGGGTTCATCCTCTGCTCTGCCCGTCAGGCTCATTAAGCCGCTACTACCTTGAACGATTTGATCAACACCCGGACGATTTTGATAAGGTCCACTCTGACCAAATCCGCTAATGCTTGCATAGATGAGCCTCGGATTAATCAGCCGAAGCGTCTCGAAATCGATTTTGAGCCGGTGTTTAACATCGACTCGGAAATTTTCGACCACAATATCCGCTTGTTCGACCAATTTTATAAAAAGCCGATAGCCCTGCTCTGACTTGAGATCGAGTGAGACCCCACGTTTGTTACGGTGTAAGTTCTGAGCATCTGAACCTTCGCGATTCCCGGTGACATCTTGAGCGCCAGCCTGCTGAGGTGGTTCGATCCGCAGGACATCTGCCCCCCAGTCTGCAAGTAACCTCACAGCCACTGGGCCGGCCCGAGCGATGGTTAAGTCGAGCACCACCAAGTCCGAAAGTGGTCGCATTGACGGTTAGTCGCTTTCTAAAGCAGCACGCAGCGCTCGGGAAATCTCCGACAACTTAGACTGTAATCTTCGCGTGTTGTTAGGACCCATTCGCAGCATTTGCTTTTGAGCAGGACTGAGACGTTCAAGCGCCGGGTCCTCGAATTCGTACATAACGACGGGCTGAACCAGTCGTATGTCGCGGGTAATCGTTGGTACCTCCAGCAATCGGCCAATCGCCTTGAACAAGGTGTCCGTGATGGTTTCATTGGGCAAACCCAACTCGTTGTAAGCTTGGTTCAGCAGTGGCAGGACGAGGACATAGAACGCTGCAACGCCATCGCTATCGAGTGACTCAAAAATCGAAACGAAGCGATCATAGCGCTCGTAACCTTTAGGATCGAGCAGCGAAACGCGTTCATTGACTGAAATGACTGGGAAAGCACCTTGCGGCGCCAGCACTCGCACCGGCTCTCGTACGACTCTTCCTTCAGATACACCATTGGTAAAACCGACGAATTTTCGAATCAAATCATTCACAGCAACCCACTGATTCATTCCTTCGTGCCGGCTAAGACTCATAAGACCATCACGAATCAAGCCATCACTGCCTCCCAACAACGGCAATACAAAAGCGGGTTCTTCAGGAACAGGATCCGGCTCGGGTTCTGGCTCGGGCTCAGGCAAAGGTTCTGGCTCAGGTTCGGGCTCGCGTGGCGGAGGTGTGGGTTCGGGTTCGGGTATCGGCAGCGAAACCGTTTGGGGGGGCTCAACCGGCGCTGAATCTTTCGACCCAAAAAAGGCAAACCCGCCAACGACAATGACGAGCAGGCCCACAGCCAACCCGATTAATAGTGGTTTATTCTCTAACATGCATCCCCCATTGGTTCTCGCCTGATTGTTGAACTAAACCGTGAAAAAAAAAAGCCCAGATCGAAATTTCCACAAAACCTCCATCATCTTAGGGTGGAGAGTCGCTGGAGTCCATTCATCAAAAGCAGCCCCGCACCAACCGCAGATTTTGACCAAGAGACAATACCATCCTCGTGTCCCGCCATCGCTGCGATACCTTCGACGCCTTGATTTGCCGCTAAAGCTTTCAGCGCATGAGCCATTTCAACCGTACCATAAGGAATTTCGAACCCGGTCTCTGGGAGCTCAAGAATTGCTCTTTCTGTCCAAAGATCTGGACTATGAACATGGAACACGAACCGAACCTCGGGCTGAGCTTCATAAATCGCAGCGTGGGTCAGGGATTCAGAAGAAGGCGGCGTAAGGCCCGTTGCCGATAACGCGTTTTGTTCAAGCGACCAGGCTGTCACCCAGGCATAATCGGTATCAGAAAGGCTCTGACGCCCACCGGTCTGGGTTGCAGTAACACTAAACCCAATCGCTTCTCGCTGGCTCAAATTGCCAAAGCCGAAGCCCTCATATCGGTGGGGCACTTGACCAATTAAACCGTACCCGTGCAGCAGCGCTCTCCAGGCGTGAAGCTCGATATCGATCTGGCGAGATTGTTCACTGGGTGTGAAATTAAGACTGAACTTTATGACACCTTCTTGTTCTGCCACAACTTATCCCGCGGCCAGGGCCGCTTTGAGCTCGACAGAGAACGGGGCGCGAAGAACTCCGCGCTCAGTGACGAGCGCGGTAATGAGATCTGCAGGGGTCACATCAAATGCTGGATTAAAGGCATTCATGCCATCTGGTGCAGAACGAACGCCCTGAAAGCTACACACTTCATTGCTATCTCTTTCCTCAATCACAATGTCTGAGCCTGACCGTGTCTCAAGATCAATCGTTGACCAGGGGCAAGCGACAACAAAGGGAATGCCGTAATGGTGGGCAAGCACAGCTAATCCCAGAGTGCCAATTTTGTTGGCAGCATCCCCATTAGCCGCCACCCGGTCCGCTCCGACCAACACCAGATCGACCTGCCCAGAGGCCATTACGTGAGCCGCCATATTGTCGGTGATCAGTTGGCAGGACACGTCATGGGCCATGAGTTCAAAAGCAGTCAATCGCGCCCCTTGCAGCAACGGCCGGGTTTCATCAACCCAAACATTAATCGATTGACCACGCGCCTTAGCAACATAGATAGGCGCCAAGGCGGTGCCATACTCCGAAACCGCCAAAGCACCCGCGTTGCAATGGGTCAGAATGTTTTTCCGTCCCTCCAACAAGGCAACCCCCGCCTCGCCAATTTTCCGGCATGCCTCGCGATCCGCTTCAAAAAGCGACTGCGCCTGGGCGTACAATCTTTGACGCCATCCAGGCCCACCGAGTTGGCACGCAGATGATCGAGCATAGTGAAGCATTTGCTCCACCGCCCACGCTAAATTGACCGCCGTTGGGCGTGAGGCAATCAATCGATCACCCCGCGCCTGCAACTCAAGCAAAATTTTATCCGCATTTTCGGGCTGACCATCAAGATCAAGGATCAATCCAAACGCAGCAGATAGTCCAATAGCGGGGGCGCCCCGCACAGCAAGACAACCAATCGCTTCAATCACCTCGTCCACATTGACGCAATCGATATATTGCACCGCCCCTGGAAGCGCCCTTTGATCCAATATTTTAAGGCAAGCCTCCGAGACCGAAATCAGACTCTTCGGCACGGTTTTTGAATCATCACCCTGCACGAAGCGCCGCCACCATAGCATTACGGGCTTCCCGCTCAACAAAACCAAAGGAGCCACTGGTGCGGTCAGTAAAGTCTCCGTAACGGGATTGTATCTCCGGCACGATGTCAGATGGCTCAGCCATCACGCCCATTGTGTTGAGCATCTCGTCGGTGACCAAATTCGCCATTTCGCCCCACTGTCCCTGTTTTGACAGCCCATTGAGTTCGATCTGCAAATCACCCCATCCATGAACGCCCAAGACCTGTTTATAAGCAGGCGTTGACCCATAAAAAGAAATGCGGCTTTTGGCAGCGGCCTTCTCGGCTTCGAAAGTCGCTTCATCCTTGCCAGAAATCACAAAAGGGGTATACGTGATTTCAAAATCCGAACGATTCCGGCCGGATTTGGCGAGACCCCGATCGATCGCTGGCAAGGTGACTTCTCGAATATACTTTTCGTTACTAAAGGGATGAATAATCAAGCCATCGGCTACTTCTCCGGCCACCTCTGTCATGATGGGACCGACGGCTGCCAAAACAACCTTGGGCGCACCAAACTCGGTATCCTCAGGTGTGAACGCTGGCGTCATCAAAGTGTGGTTGTAATATTTACCCTCAAACCGAAGCGGTTCACCCTCGTACCAATTCGCCCAGATAGCGCGCATTGCCTGGATGAGCTCTCGCATTTGCCCAGCAGGTGCGCCCCAGGGCATGGAGAATCGCTTCGTGATGTGAGGGCGTATCTGCGAACCTAGGCCCAAAGTAAAACGACCTTTTGAATACGCATTGAGGTCATGCGCCTGATTGGCAAGGGTCATCGGAGATCGCGCGAAAGCGACTGCGATGCCTGTTCTTATTTCTATCGCCTCGCTGTGCTCGGCTGCCAGCAGCAAGGGGAAGAACGGGTCGTGGTTCATTTCAGCCGTTCCCACGCCATCGAAACCATCCGCCTCAGCGGCTTTAACTGCATCAGGAATTTTTCTCCAGTTTTGTGTCAAATGCGTATCAACCTTCATTGTTTTCTCCTTCTCTAGTATTTCGTAAGTCAATGTTGCGGACGTCGCCGGCCCGTTTGCGCCAACGACATTGAGCCATTTCTAATTTCTGATTGAGGATAGTTAACGCTTCCCTAATCCCTTTAGTGCGCCTCTCTTAAAGGCACCCAAGTTTCATCTCTGTCCAAGATAGCGTCTCAAGGGTGTATTTTTCAACGGCCTTGACCTGCTGCCCTCAATTCCTCTGCTTTAATTTCGGGAACGCCATCATTTAAAAAATGGCCCGCACCGGTCTCTATTCCAGCCAAATATTTTTGCAGGCCGGGCCCTCGCAGCAATGGCTGTAACTTCAGGTAACATCGGTAGTCATGCCCCTCAGGCAGCCCTAACGGCGCTTGCCGTATCGACAGGATGTAACTCTGAGGAACTGACCAAAGATGATCCAACATCATTAGAACCTGCCGAAGCGCGACTGATAGCGACTCGAGTTCTTGATCGGGCATCAGAAAGAGCTGGCGACGCCGCCCTTTTGGTAGAAGCATAATTTCGTAGGGTAATTCTGCAAAGTAAGGCACAAACCCTAGCCAATCCGAGTTCTCACAGAGGATCCGACGACCGTCCTCGCGCTCTGAGCGGATCATGGCATCAAATAAGTCTCCTTCAGTTTTCGCGCGGTAGCGCTCGGTCGCCTGTAGCTCTTGAGTCAAGGTACTAAACTGAAGCGAGGTCGCAAAAATTTGACAATGTGGATGTGGATTCGAGACACCCACCACCTCACCGTTGTTTTCGAAAATAAAAACTTGTTCAAAACCTTGCTCAGTCATCAATTCAAAGGTTTGATCCCGCCAGACTTCGATCACCTGCAGCAATTGATCGTTCCCTAGCTGACTTAACCGGAGGCCGTGATTGGGGGAGTAGCACATGACTCGACAAATCCCCTCGGCGGGCTGACTTTCAAACAGTCCCACAGCAGGCTCAGGCGGCGGCGCATCGACCGAAAAAGCCGGATGATCATTATCGAAGACAAATATTTCATCGTATTCTGGATTGCGCTGACCCGAAATTCGTTGTCCCCCAGGACACAAATAGCAAGCAGGATCGAAGGATGCGGCCGGAAGCGGCGCCTCAACTTGACCACCCTGCCACGGCCTTGAACCGCGATGGCCAGTAATCGTGACCCACCGTTCGAGCAAGGGATGCCAACGATTTTCCCACGTCATAGAGAATACAACGCCATGCGAAACCCGGTCCTTATCAAAGCGATGGGCTTTCACCCACGAAATCCCGGTGCTGCATCAGGGCGTAGTGATAGGCTTCTATCAAAGCATTCCAACTCGCTTTGATCACATCGACGTTCACACCAATGGTGCCAAATGATTCTCCCTGAAACGAGTGCTCCAGCTGCACTCGAACCTTCGCTGCGGTCTCTTGGGTCGAATTGATCACACGGACAGTATAATCCGTGAGGTGCAGGTCCCCGACCTCTGGGAAGTAATCTGAGAGCGTCTGGCGCAAGGCCTGATTCAGCGCATCCACAGGCCCATTGCCTTCTGCGGCACACAAGAGCTCTTGATCACCGATCCGAACCTTCACCGACGCTTCAATCGCACCCGCAATCGAAACATCATTTTGATCTGCAGCAGATTCATTGGCTGGAGAGTAAATTCGGTAGTAAATCGGTTCAAAACACGGTTTAAAGTGGTCCAGATGCCGCCGCACCAGCAAGTCGAAACTGCCGTCAGCGCTTTCAAATGAGTATCCAGCATGCTCTTTGTCTTGAATTTCTTCGAGAATTGCCTGGGACGACGCTTTGCCTTCAAGCTCAGGATAACGATTGGCGAGCTTTGCACGAACGTTCGATCCGCCAGAGAGCTCACTGATCAAAATTTTTCGGCTATTGCCGGTTGTCTCAGGGGCAACGTGTTCATAGGTGTCAGGGTTTCGCTGCACCGCAGACACGTGAACGCCACCTTTGTGTGCAAAGGCAGAAGGCCCGACATAAGGCTGTCCCGTCGGCCCATCGATCGCGAGGGTTTCCCAGACGCTTTTTGCAGCACTGGTCAAGCCAGATAGCTTCCCTGGGGGTAAGCACTGATGCCCATACTTCAGTTCTAAATTCGCAATAACCGCTGTCAAATCCACGTTACCGCATCGTTCACCGATACCATTGATCGTGCCTTGCACCTGACAAACACCAGCTTCAACAGCGCGCAGCGTGTTCGCAATCGCCAGCCCGCCATCATTGTGAACGTGAATTCCCAGCGCTATAGAAGGCAAGTGCGCAAGCACTCGATCAATCGCTGCGCCTATTTCATGCGGTAGCGCGCCACCATTGGTATCGCAGAGAATGACCCGGCTCGCGCCACCCTGAAGCGCCATCTCAAGGGTCGCCAGCGCGTACCCTGGATCACTCTTAAAGCCGTCGAAAAAATGTTCTGCATCATAAAAAACCGGCCGACCCGTTGCTTCTAAAAGATAAGCGACCGAACCTTCGATCATCTCTAGATTTCGCTCAGGATGAACTCTGAGAGCCTGATCGACATGCAGGTCCCAGGACTTCCCAAAAATACAGGTTAAATCGGCTTTTGCCGCAACCAGCATCCCAAGAAAATGATCATCCTCTGGAAGACAATCGGACCGATGCGTCGAACCGAAAGCCGATATTTTTACGTGCTCGAAGGCGGCGTCTTGGCAGGCCAAGAAAAAATCATTGTCCTTGGGATTGGAACCTGGCCAGCCACCCTCCGCAAAATCAATGCCTAACTCGTCTAACATCTTCGCGAGCGCGATTTTATCGGCCAGGGATAAATTGACCCCCTCGCCCTGGTTGCCATCCCTTAAAGTCGTATCGTAAACCTCAATTTTTCGAGTTACGTTCATCCAACAGATTCCGCGTAACCCAATTTTTCTGCCACTGACCGGATCTTGGATTGCCCCAGCAGGAGCTCGTTCAGCGGGTCAAAGCGTCCAGTTAGAAACGCCTCCCGTGCGCTTTCTTTCATTAAAAAGGAAAACGATTGGTTGGCAAAAATCAGCGTGCACTGCTCTATATCGATTAAAAATTCAGCATCTGGGTTCTGCTGAACGAGCCCAGCGAGCAACCCTCGTTGCTCTGCCGGCATCACCAGGCATGGAATTCCAAGCGTGGTACAGTTACCGTGAAAAATTTCGGCAAAACTTTCGGCGATTATCACCTCGATCCCGAATTTTTGAAGTGCCTGCGGCGCGTGCTCACGACTTGAACCGCACCCAAAGTTCGCATCCGTTACGAGCACGCTGGCACCCTGATGAACAGGATTATCGAGAATGTGTCCTTTTGGTTGATCCTCGCTGTCAAAACGTTCATCGTAGAAAAGCGCGGGTCCGAGCTCATCAAAGGTGACACATTTTAAAAAGCGGGCCGGAATGATCCGATCCGTATCGATGTCATTACCTTGGACATAAACGCCACGACCACTTCGGTTTAGTTGCTCGTTCATTGAGCGTCCTCCAAATCAAACACGACTCTCGCGTCAGCAACCTGTCCTTTGACCGCCGCTGCCGCGACCATAATCGGACTCATTAAGAGGGTTCGCCCCGATGAAGATCCCTGTCGACCCATAAAATTCCTATTCGAGCTCGATGCGCAAATTTCATCACCCACCAGCTTGTCGGGATTCATTGCGAGGCACATTGAACAACCAGGTTTGCGCCAATCGAATCCAGCCTCTTCAAAAATTTGATCAAGACCCAGCGCCCTAGCATCCGCATCGACCTTCTCTGAGCCAGGCACAGCGATCGCGCGAACATGATCCGCCACGCGGTGTCCCTGAATTGCCGCGGCGACGGCCTTAAAATCGCTGAGCCGACCGTTGGTGCAGCTTCCAATAAAGGCAACATCGATCTGAGTCCCTGCGATCGGCGCTTCTGAATCGAGTTGCATATATCGCAACGCATCTTCCATCAATTCTTGATCTAGGCCCTCCACCAAAGCCGGATTCGGAATGCGTTCTCCAATACTGATCGCTTGACCCGGAGTCACGCCCCAAGTCACCGTGGGTTCGATCGCACTCCCGTCGATGACAACAACATCATCGTACTCTGCATCAGCATCACTCGCGTAGCTGCGCCATCGCGCCACCGCCGCGTCGAAATCAACCCCATACGGTACGCGCTCACGTCCTCGAAGGAACTCAAAGGTTGTCGCATCAGGATTGATGTAGCCGCAGCGAGCGCCACCCTCAATGCTCATATTGCAGACCGTCATCCGCTCTTCCATCGTCATGGCATCGATTACCGGGCCGGCATACTCGTAGGCATAGCCCACGCCACCATTAACCCCAAGAGTCCGAATGATATGAAGGGTGACATCTTTTGCTGTGACGCCTTGAGCAAGCCGTCCAGTGACTTCTATTCGCCTTACTTTAAGTGGATCCATGGCCAGGGTTTGACTCGCTAACACATCGCGAACCTGGCTGGTGCCAATCCCAAGCGCGATACATCCGAATGCACCGTGAGTTGACGTGTGACTGTCGCCACAACAAATCGTCATGCCCGGCTGAGTCAAACCCAACTCTGGCCCCACAACATGCACGATTCCTTGGCTGCCTGTATTGGGTTGAAAAAATTCGATGCCGTGAGATTCCGTCGCCTCAGACAGGACTTCCATCATTCTCTCGGCCATCGGATCACTGAAAGGGCGACTTTGATCGTCGGTGGGAATGATGTGATCTACCGTCGCAAAGGTTCGCTTTGGATAAGCGACCGTGAGCCCTTTATCTTTAAGCATTCCAAAAGCTTGCGGACTGGTCACCTCATGAATCAGATGCAGAGCCACAAAAACCTGCAATTGCCCATTTTCTAGCGTCCCCACCAGGTGGTCGGACCAAACTTTTTGGTATAAATTCTTTCCCACAACAAATCCCTTCACAGCTGAGCCCCGGAGTTTAGCAGATCTCGAGACCAACGTAAGCGAGGGTCCAGCCTCATGAAAGAGAGATTTTTATCGCGATGAACCGATTCAAATGGGCCCCCGATTCTGTCATCGAGGCGCCAAGATTGCGGCTAAAGCGCTTCTCACCATCAGATGCGCCGCTACTCCACGATGCCGTCCGATTTTCCAGCGAGGCGCTATCACCCTTTTTGCCCTGGTGTCACGCCAATTACAATCAACTTGATGCTGAGCATTGGATCCAATTCACCGATGAGACTTGGCAGGAGAGAACCCAATTTGCTTTCTTCATTGAGGAAAAATCATCCGGGCGGTTGATTGGTGGTTGCGGACTTGATTCGCCAGCCAACAACGTTGCCAACCTTGGATATTGGGTTCGCTCAGATTTCACCCGTCGAGGCTACGCGAGCGAAGCCGCTGGCACCCTCGCGACGCTCGCTCTCGAGCAACTGGCCCTCAGCCAAGTAAAGATTACAATGTCTGTTCAAAATCTCGCCAGCCAACAAGTCGCCATTAAAATCGGCGCAGGCTTTGAGCATATTGCGAAGGGCGCATTAGAGTTACACGGTATTTCCCACGATGCTTTCGTGTATTCGCTGAATACAAAGCATATCGACACCGCTGTTTAGCCTATTTTGAGTTTCGGTCAATTTGAAGCCGCTGTAATCTTCTTAACCGACAATCCACTTTTGACAGGAAGTGATCCTGAGACCTATGATTGACAACTGTTATCGGACCTAGCGCAAAGGATGCAGCTACATTGCGAGAGCGATTTTAGTACACGCAAAAGGCTACGAGTAAAAGCTAAAAGCAGGAGCTAAAAGCAGGAGCTAAAAGCTATAAGCAAGAAAGAAGGGGTTGTCGCAATTCGATAGCGCTCAGGTACGGCAATAAACGGACCTTTCGGTCAGGAGATTACAAGGACACAACGTCGAATTGGTATCTTCAATGTTGCCGCCTTAAAACAGACTGAGACCCCGGCGTTCAGTACCTAAGTTCCGAACATTTGAACGAGATAACTGACGGGTAACGGATCGATTTATCGCTTACCGCCGAATCGTAATCATTTCCTCTTCAACCCATCAATTTTGACTAACGAGAACCACATGACAGACGCTATGACAGATGCCACCAAAGACCCAGGAACTGACGCTTTTACCGACATGCAGGATCGACTGGATTCGCAAAAAAGGGCGCAAATCGCCGGGGGCTTCGTTCCCCTCGAGCAGCGACTCGATCGTCTCAAACGCTGCATTTCCATCCTCGAGGGCAATGGCGCAGCTTTATGCGACGCCATGCGACAAGACTTCGGACACCGCAGCCTTGACCAATCGAAAATGGCTGACATTGATGGGGCCATGGGTCCCATCAAAAATGCGATCAAGCATACGAGACATTGGATGAAGTCCGAACAACGGTCGACGCTGTTTCCACTCAATCTCTTTGGCTCACGCTCTCGCATTGAGTACCAACCCTTGGGCGTCATTGGCTGCATCAGCCCCTGGAATTTCCCCGTTCAGCTCACGTTTGCGCCTTTGGCTGGTATTTTAGCCGCGGGTAATCGAACCATGATTAAACCCTCTGAATTCACTCCGATCACTTCTGAGTTGATGAAGCGCTTGATTGAGTCCTCTTTCGACCCGGACGAGATTGCAGTCTTTACTGGCGGACCCGAAGTCGGTCAAGCCTTCAGCGGCCTGGCCTTCGATCACCTTTTGTTCACAGGAGCTACCGGAATCGCAAAACATGTCATGCGTGCCGCCGCTGAAAATCTGGTTCCGGTGACGTTGGAACTTGGCGGCAAGAGTCCTGTCATCGTCGGCCGATCAGCGGATATGGACCTTGCCG
>Ga0315331_10000660_pt1 | contig 24391 bp, 22 predicted proteins | sample M160m34915metaG_FD_203456 | JGI IMG/M metagenome (GOLD analysis project Ga0315331, IMG submission 203456) | Ammonia-oxidizing marine archaeal communities from Monterey Bay, California, United States - M1 60m 34915 | ecosystem: Environmental > Aquatic > Marine > Intertidal zone | place: USA...
AAAGCGAACCAAACTGCGATCATCTGGGAAGGCGACGATCCGGCAGACTCAAAGAACATCACTTACCAGGAACTCCACGACGAAACCTGCCGCCTCGCCAATGCCATGAAAGCGCGCGGCGTTTCCAAAGGGGACCGAGTGTGCATCTACATGCCGATGATCCCGGAGGCAGCCTACGCCATGTTGGCTTGCGCACGCATTGGCGCGGTTCATTCCATCGTGTTCGGTGGCTTTTCCCCAGATAGCCTCGCCCAACGGATCGACGACAGTAAGTGCCGTCTGGTCATCACTGCTGACGAAGGCCTGCGTGGCAGTAAAAAAGTGCCGCTGAAGGTGAATGTTGATGCGGCACTTAAATCCTGCGACAGCGTGGATACAGTCATCGTTGTGAAGCGCACTGGCGCTGACATCACCATGAATGACGGCCTGGATGTATGGCATCACGAAATCTGCGCAGATCAAGCTGCGACCTGCGAGCCAGAGGAAATGGGTGCTGAAGACCCACTATTCATTCTCTATACGTCCGGCTCCACCGGCAAACCAAAGGGCGTGCTGCACACGACGGGCGGCTATATCGTCTATGCATCGATGACCCACGAATATGTCTTCGATTACAAAGCGGGTGAGGTTTACTGGTGCACGGCGGATGTCGGCTGGGTGACGGGCCACAGCTATATCGTCTACGGCCCGCTCGCCAATGGTGCCACGACGCTGATGTTCGAAGGTGTCCCGAATTATCCAGATTCCAGCCGCTTCTGGCAGGTCTGCGACAAGCACAATGTAGCGATCTTCTATACCGCACCCACAGCGATCCGCGCATTGATGCGGGAAGGTGACGACCCGGTAAAGTCCACCAGCCGTAAAAGCCTGCGCCTGCTCGGCTCCGTTGGCGAGCCCATCAATCCGGAAGCCTGGCGCTGGTATCACAAGGTCGTTGGCGGTGAACGCTGCCCGATTGTCGATACCTGGTGGCAAACAGAAACCGGCGGCATTCTGATTACGCCGCTGCCAGGCGCTACGACACTAAAACCTGGCTCTGCCACGAACCCATTCTTTGGCGTGCAGCCCTTGATGGTGGATGCCGAAGGCACCCCGCTCGACGGTGCGTGTGAAGGTAATCTCTGTATTTCAGACAGCTGGCCCGGCCAGATGCGGACCATCTATGGTGATCACCAACGCTTCATCGAAACTTACTTCACCACATATCCAGGCCGCTACTTCACCGGGGACGGCGCCCGTCGGGATGAGGACGGCTACTACTGGATTACAGGCCGCGTTGACGATGTAATCAATGTATCCGGCCACCGAATGGGGACGGCAGAGGTCGAAAGCGCCCTCGTCGCCCACCCGAGAGTGGCTGAGAGCGCAGTTGTTGGTGCCCCCCATGACATTAAGGGCCAAGGTATTTACGCCTATGTCACGCTCAATCTTGGCGAGGAACCTTCGGATGCTTTGAAGAAAGAAATCGTCCAGTGGGTCCGCAAGGAAATTGGCCCCATCGCCAGCCCAGATTGGCTGCAATGGGCACCAGGCCTGCCGAAAACTCGCTCCGGCAAAATTATGCGCCGCATCCTCCGCAAGATCGCTGAAAACGACTTCGGCAATTTGGGCGATACATCAACTTTGGCGGAGCCTGCGGTAGTCGATAATTTGGTAGAGAATCGGCAGAACAGGTAAATCTCTCGTTAGTACGGCGTATCCTTCCAATCAGTGCTTGCTTGGCGGCAATCCTTGAAATCACTGATATTTCATAGAGCTTGGTGATGAATTCCTGAGTGAGCGGAGAGATGGCCCGGCGTCGGGTCGCCTCAATCGCATCTGCCGTGACGATAACGACGGGCGGCGCACCAAATCCCATTCATTCTACCAAATGATCTAGCACTGCAAAACCATCCGTTGCATTCCAAATAATCCCAGCGCAACCGTATTCATGGCATTATTTCTTGCGGTATTCTAGGCTATCGTGGGTTTTGGGCCAGCCTCGCAACAGCGTGTGCTTCGGCTCTTGATGCCATCGCTTCATACGAGGACTAGACAGAAGCTACTGATTATTCGAGACTTATTCGAAACCATCAGAAAACTTTTTAAATGTCTGTTTTTAAAACAATTTTAAGTGCTCTTGGGAGGTCTATTGTGTCAGATACAGAGGCAAAGCGTGATAATGACAGCTTGGATGTAATCATAGTCGGCGCTGGTGTCGGCGGGCTCTACGCGCTCCATAAGCTGCGCAATTTGGGCTATCGGGCGCGCATCTATGAGGCTGCGGGTGATGTCGGCGGCACCTGGTATTGGAACCGCTATCCCGGTTGCCGGTGCGATGTAGAGAGCCTCGAATATTCCTTTTCCTTCGACGATGATTTGCAGCAGGAATGGCAGTGGCCCGAGCGGTATGGCGGCCAGCCCGTCATCCTGGACTATGTGAACCACGTTGCGGACAGGTTTGACCTCCGCAAAGATATTCAATTCAACACACGCATCAAATCAGCAAAATTCAGCAATGCAGACAATCGCTGGACAATCACAACCAGCGACGGCGAAAGCATGTCTGCGCTGTACTGCGTCATGGCGACAGGTAATCTTTCCACGCCGCGCAAACCAGACTGGCCAGGCTTTGACGACTTCAAAGGCCGGATTGAGCACACCGGTCTTTGGCCGCATTGCAGCGTTGATTTCACTGGTCTCCGGGTTGGTGTCATTGGCACTGGGTCCAGCGGCGTACAATCGATCCCGCTGATCGCGAAGGAGGCTAAGCATGTCACGGTCTTCCAGCGGACAGCCAATTTCAGCCTCCCGGCGCGGAATGAACCTATGCGTGCCGAGAAGGAAGCGGCGCACAAGGCTGAGTATTCGGAGCGACGGGAGGCAGCCTATTTCACACCATTTGGCATCGCTGGATTTCCGCCGCCGACCCAATCTGCATTGGACGTCAGTGAGGAAGAACGGAACGCCGCCTATGAATCCAAATGGGCTGAAGGCGGTAGCATCAGCTACCTTTATGCATTCACTGACTTGCTGACGAATAAGACAGCCAACGACACGGCATCTGAGTTCGCCCGCAACAAAATTCGCGCCACGGTCAAAGATCAGAAAACGGCAGAATTGTTGTGCCCGTACAATCACCCCATCGGCACTAAACGCTTGATCCTGGATACGGATTATTACGAGACCTATAATCTCGACCATGTTGATCTGGTGGATGTACGGAGCGCACCAATTGAAGGCCTCACGGAGAAGGGCGTTAAAACCACTGACGCAGAATATGAACTCGATATGATCGTATTCGCGACCGGGTTCGACGCCATGACAGGGGCGATGAAGGAGATTGATATTCAAACTGATGCTGGTGCCAAGATCGGTGCTAAATGGGAAGATGGTCCTCGCACATATCTCGGCATCATGATGGCGGATTTTCCGAACTTATTCATGATTACAGGCCCGCAGAGCCCTGGCGTCAAAAGCCAGATGATTCTTTCCTGTGAGCAGCACGTTGATTGGATTGCGGACTGCCTGGAGCATTTACGCAGTACCGGCAAGTCCAAAATTGTGCCGGAAACAAAGGCGGAGGATGATTGGGTCGCTCATAACAACGCCGTTGCGGACGCAACGCTCTATCCGTTAGCGAATTCCTGGTACATGGGTGCCAATATACCCGGCAAACCACGCATCTTCATGCCTTATGTAGGCGGTGTAGAGGCTTACAAGAAACGCTGTGACGCGGTCGCGGCTGCCGGGTATAAAGGATTTCAGATAAGTCCATGACAGAAAATGCAAAGCGCCTGACGTTAGCCGAAGAAATGATGCTGCTCCTCCTGGATGACGAAGAGGGGAATGGGCTTCCATCGACGCATGAACGTTGAAGTACATTCTCGCATGTTTGGTGCTGATGGATTTAGCACTGCGAAACCGGATCGAAACGGACCTTGAGCACTTTTTCATTATTGACGATAAGCCCACAGGCGACACACCGCTTCATACAACGCACGCAATCCTAGTCACAGCCAAGAACGATGAGCGCAAAAGAATGGATCGAGCAAATTGCCTGCGGCAGCGAGAACTTTGCAATTGAGGCGCTGAAATACTTAGTCCCGCGCGGTATACTGTTGGAGCAGGAGAACCGCTTCCTATGGTGCCTGCAATCCCGAACCTACCCAATGATTGATGGCGAGGCGGAACGCAATATGCGGGCCAGCATCCAGGCGATCCTGTTCAGCGACGAAGTCGCCTTATCCACATGACATCGTTATCGTCAATCTGGCGGACGCTTGCGGCCTGATAGGAGCGATATTGGGCTACCATGACAGCGAGCGTGGTCCGTGAGCAGATCGAACACATCCGCCACATGGACCTGATCGGCCAGGCCATGACCGACGTTATCCGCGAAATCTAACCGGCCGTCGCACTATCTGGCCATGGCGCTACTGTCGTTTAAACCAGTCAGGCTCAGTCGGGATACCAGCAGAAATTGATCATCATGCAGCCGTCTTTTGTGCTGACGAGGCCATGCATGACGCCTAACTTCTGCGCAGCATAATTACCGAAACTGACAACCTTTTTACCATCTTTCCCGTCATGGACGGTCATCTCGCCTTCGAGAATATATCTCTTCCCAGTAATCATGCGCATGGACTTCTGGCTTTACAGCGTCGTGCACCATGCGCAGCAGGCTGTCCGCTTGCCCCGTTTCGCCGTCGTGTCAAGATCGCTGGAGAGAATCTTGATGGTGATGCCAAGGTTGCCGTCACCGTGATCTTCAAAGCCAACGCCATCATTCAAGGCATGGAAGCATTGGTTCTTACGGTTATTCATCACGAGATACTGCATTTCCTATGCATCAAGCGCCTTGCGCTGTAGGCGACGGCGATGCAGCACGGGCTCCGTATAGCCAGACGGTTGCTGACGGCCTTCGGTCACAAGCTCACATGCGGCTTCAAAAGCCGGCCCATCGAAGCTTGGCGCCATGTTCTGATACGTAGGGTCGCCTGCATTCTGCCGATCAACGACTTCAGCCATGCGCTTCATCGTTTCTATCACCTGGTCTTCCCTGCAGACGCCGTGGTGCAGCCAATTGGCGATATGCTGGCTGGAAATCCGGCATGTCGCACGATCTTCCATCAGACCGATATCGTTGATATCCGGCACTTTGGAGCACCCAACACCCGCATCTACCCAGCGCACCACATAACCCAGAATGCCCTGTGCATTGTTGTCGAGCTCGTCCTTAATTTCCGATTCCGACCAGTTCGGGCGATCCGCAACGGGAATTGTCAGCATGTCATCCAAGCTACCCATGGGGCGGCTGGTGAGCGTCGCCTGTAACGCGGGCACATCCACCTGATGATAGTGGGTTGCGTGTAGAGTTGCTGCGGTGGGGGACGGTACCCAGGCTGTGTTGGCACCGGCTTTCGGATGGCCGATTTTCTGCTCCAACATCGCCGCCATCATATCCGGCATGGCCCACATGCCTTTGCCAATCTGTGCGCGGCCTGGCAGGCCTGATGCGATGCCGATATCGACGTTGCGGTTCTCATATGCAGCGATCCAGGCTGTGCCTTTCATGTCCGCCTTGCGGATCATTGGGCCAGCTTCCATGGACGTATGCATTTCATCACCTGTGCGGTCCAAGAAGCCGGTGTTGATGAATGCGAGGCGGCTTTTCACAGCTCGGATACATTCGCTCAAGTTCGCGGATGTCCGCCGTTCCTCATCCATAATGCCTATTTTTATGCGATTTCGCTGCACGCCAAGTACATCTTCAACATGGCAGAAAATGCTGTCAGCGAAAGCGACCTCTTCTGGTCCATGCATCTTCGGCTTCACAACATACATAGATCCTTCGCGGCTATTCTTCAGGCCCTGCGCGCCCTTGCCATCCTGCAATGCAGTCAAGCCCGTGATCATTGCGTCGAGCATGCCTTCGGGCGCTTCATTACCATCTTTATCGATCACAGCCGGATTGGTCATCAGGTGGCCAACATTCCGGATCAGCATCAGCGAACGACCAGCCAAAGTAAGTGTTGAGCCATCGGGTGCTGTGTAATCGCGGTCTGGGTTCAGGCGGCGGGTCATGGTCTTCCCACCTTTTTCGAAAGAATCTTCTAGGTCACCGCGGAGCAGGCCTAGCCAGTTGCGGTAAGCGGCGACTTTATCTTCGGCATCGACAGCGGCGATTGAATCTTCAAGATCCATAATTGTGGTGACAGCGGATTCAAGAATAACGTCCGCGACACCAGCAGCGTCGGTTGATCCGATTGGATGGCTACGATCGATCACGATTTCAGCGTGGAGGCGATTGTTCTTCACCAAAACGGCAGATGGCGTCGCAGCATCACCCCGATATCCAGCAAACTGCGCCGGATCGGCTAAGCCTCTCTCGCCGCTGTCGGTGCTGACAATCAGCGTGCCATTCTTGACTTCATAGCCTGTTGCATCACTGTGACTGCCGTTAGTAAGCGGTGCGGCTTGATCCAAGAATGCTCGCGCCCTGGCAATAACTTTAGCGCCGCGCGCGGGATTGTAGCCAACAGCACGCGTGGCACCATCATCCTCCGAAATCGCATCGGTGCCATAGAGCGCATCGTACAAGCTGCCCCAGCGAGCGTTGGCTGCATTCAGTGAATAACGCGCATTCATCACCGGCACAACGAGCTGCGGACCTGCGATGGTCGCAATCTCCGCATCCACGTTCGGCGTGTCGATAGAGAACGCACCACCTTCAGGCACAAGATAGCCAATTTCCGTAAGAAAGGCTTTGTAAGCCGCATGATCATGCGGCTGGCCGCGCCGGGATTTGTGCCAGGCATCAATCTGCGCCTGGATGTCTTCGCGCTTTGCCAGGAGATCGCGGTTCTTCGGCCCCATCGTGTGGATCAAAGCACCCAAGCCATCCCAGAATTTACCTTGATCAACGCCAGTGCCGGGGAGCGCTTCCGAATTCACGAAATCGTACAGTTCCTTGGCGATCTGTAATCCGCCAGCTTCCACCCGGTCAGTCATCGAATTCTCCCTAATTGACGGCACTCTAAAATTTGGCCGAACATCCAAGCATGAAAACTTAGGCGTTTCCGCCGCACATTGTGAGATCGGATTTCACAGTACGGAATGGAGCGCTCCCGATCCGGCGGGTGAAGTTTCAGACGAAAGACGTCTAGAGCAAGAGTGGAGCGAGGAACGAATGGGCCGATCCAAAATGCAATTTGGCATCATGCAGCGTGGCGTTTTTCCCTGGAAAGAGGACATGCGGGCACGATTTGAAGAACTAATGGAGCAGGCCCGCACCCTAGAAAAACTAGGCTATGACAGCATCACCAAAGGCTCTCACTTCTCCACCTATCCGCATCGTGAGATGACGCAGATCCCCTACCTATGCCGCGTTATGGCTGAGGCACCAAGTCTGCGGCTGAATGCTGGGATCGTGCTGCTCTCGCTGCATAATCCGCTGGAGGTGGCCGAATATTTCGCCACGATGGACCTAATGTCCAATGGCCGAACGATCTTTGGCTGTGCGCTGGGCTATAGGGATGTTGAATACAAAGGCTTCGGCGTTGAAAGGGGCGAAGGCGTGCCGCGGTTTGAGGAAAATTTGGAGGCCCTCAAACAGCTTTGGACCGGTGAGCCCGTCACCATGCACGGCCAGCATTTCGAGCTGGATGAGGCCCGTATTTCGGTGCCGCTGGTGCAGTCCCCTCGCCCGCCGGTCTGGATGGGTGCCAATGTCGACAATGCTGTGAAACGGGCGGCCAGGCTCGCGGATTGTTGGTATCTAAACCCGCACCAGAAGCTAGAAACGCTCCGTCGCCAAATGGATATTTATAGCGGAGAATTGAACCGTATTGGCAAGCCCTTCCCAGATGAACTGCCCATCCGTCGGGAGGTTTTTTGCGCGCGCACCCATGAGGAGGCCGTTGAGATCGCAGCACCGCACATCAAAGGCATGTATGACCTATATAAAGAATGGGGCCAGGACCGCGCCATGGCCAAGGGTGATCAAGACATCACCATGGCCTACGAAGAACTGGCCAAAGACCGTTTCATAGTAGGTGACCCAGATGAAGTGGCGGCAGAAATGCTGCGCTATAACGCAGAGCTAGGCGTCAACCACATGATCATGAGCGTCCAGGGCACCGGCATGCCCCAAACCCAAACGCTAGAGACATTCCAGTTGATGGCAGAAGAAGTCTTCCCAAAAGTTCGGGCGGCGATGGAGTAGCAGGATGCCCATAGAAACACGGCCACTCACAGATCAATTCGGCGTAGAGGCGATGGGCGTAGACCTAGCAACCCCAATGACTGATGCCGCTTTTAATGCGCTGCGACAGGCCTTTGTTGATGCTGGCGTATTGTTAATCCGCAACCAAGGCCACTTAAAGCCGGCTGATCAGGTCCGATTTTCTGCACGATTTGGTCCGCTTGAAAGCCATGTCCTTGGGCAATTTACACTCCTCGACCAGCCTGAAATCTTTGTTGTCTCGAACATCATTGAGAACGGGCAGCATATAGGTGCCCATGGCGGTTCGAAGCAATATCATTCGGACTTAGCCTATCTGGCCACACCTAGCCTTGGCTCAATTTTCCGATGCCTGGAATGCCCTGAGGAAGGCGGAGAGACGGCGTTCATCAGCATGGCCGCCGCGTATGATGCAATGCCTACAAGCATCAAAGTACGGCTTGAGAGGCTAGATGCGGAATACGACTATGCCTGGGGCTATGATCAACGCCACGCCAAAACCCGCGGGCCATTATCGCCAGAACAGCGTGTCAAGACGCCGCCCATCGCACACCCAGAAACAGGCCGCCCTGCCCTATTCCTCTCCGACATCTGGATCAGGCGGTTCAAAGGTATGAGCGAACCCGAAACCGAAGCGCTATTAGATGCCATCATGACGATTGCCACAGCGCCCGAAGCCGAATACCAACATCAATGGCAACCCGGTGATGTCTTGCTTTGGGACAATCGCTCAACCATGCACAAAGCCTGCCCGTTCGATGAAACGAACACCCGTCGCCTCATGCACCGCACGACAGTTCAAGGCGCACCGCCTGTGCGGTATGACGGCTGAAGGCTGCCAAAGTGACAGCTAGATCGCCAAGTCCTTGGTGTTGTAGTCCCGGATGACGCTGTTGAATGTCGCATCGTTGAATCGGAAAGCACCTTCCTGGCCCGCAAAGGGTTTGTAACAATAGGGCGTTTCTGCGGGGAAGCGCTGGTGCCGAGCATCGATGGCAACAGCGATAACGGCCGCCCGCTCATGGATGCGCTGCGCATCGTAAACATCATTTGATTCAACACTGAGCGCCGCTTTCGCCCCCAGCACAGATGCGCGGCGATGGAAGCCAAAGGTGATTGATATCCGCAAATCTGGCGAGCTATTGGCGAAGGAGCCGTGCAGCATTTGGCGGTTCACGATGGTTACGTCGCCCGCCCCGCAGACCAGCGGCACAGCACCCGGAAGCTGATCACTGCCGTCATTCGCCGCGACCATACCCTTGATGTCAGCCCGGCCTAGCCTGTGGGAACCCGGCACTACCCAAAGGCAGTTGCCGACCGTTGCTGGGTAAAGCTGAACCTGGAAATTAAAGCCGTGAATGCCCTCATCCCAGTCGGGCGCGTCCCAGTGTGTCACTCCGTCCTGATGCCAAGCGACAGAGCCGCCTAAGCCCGGTTGTTTCACAAAAATAGCATCATTGAACGGCACAAAATCATCGCCGTTTATCGCCTCAGCCACTGCTAAAATTTCTGGGTGCCCGTAGAGACGCAACGCCGCTGGCATTTCCTGGCACATGCCCCTCATCAAAAACACAACATCCTTTGGCGCATCCGCTGCGGCCTCCGGCTCTGACATCTTGGATGGGTGGCGACCGCCGAGTTGACCTGTGCCACCCCACGGGTCGCCCAATGGTTTCGCAAATACATAAGGACTGCGTTGATGATCTAAACCCATCGCGGGGCGGCCCGCAGCGTCAACCCTCGCGTCTCGATGGACTGGTGCCCGCTCAATCATCACCTGGGCGTCATGGCGGAGTGCCTCAATTTCGCCAGCATCAATAACGTCTTCGAAGATGTAGTAGCCGTGCTTCCAATAGGCCGTGAGAATATCGGGATGGAGCTTGCCGTTAGCATCCAGGACCAAAAGTCCGCGATTACCGACAGCGTCCGCACGCGCAACACCCGCCGCGCGGTAATCCGCCATTCCGGCTTCGAAAGCTTCACGAGTGAGTGGCAAAGGTAACATTTCATTCATGGTTCTATCCTTCAGGTAGTCGCAGCGCTTGGCTGGAACGCGTCAGCGCGTTCATCACGGCCAGTAGGTGCTGTTTCTGTCGCTGGATCACCAGCAACCCGCACATGCCGCATCACGCGCGGCTCGTTGTAATCATATGGGCAGGCGCGATGCAGGATACAGCGGTTGTCCCAGATCATCAGATCGCCCGGTGTCCAGCTATGGGCATAGGTCCGCGGTGCCTGGCAGGCGAACTCAAGCAAGCCATCCAACAGCTCTAACGCCGCTTTGTCTTCCATCCCTGGAATCCGAAACGCATGGCGACCGATGAATAGAGATTTCCGCCCAGTCGCGGGATGGGTCTTCACGAGCGGCCGCAACGGTGCGCCTTCTGTGTGATACCCATAGCCATCGCCTGTTTTGAAGGTAAATCCAGCCTTAGCTTGGGATTGGTAAAGCGAATGATAGGCTGCCAGGTCAGCAATCCTATCGCGCATCGCATCATCCAAAGCGTCATAGGCGGCGCGCATATCGGCAAGTTCTGTCTCTCCGCCCGCAGGTGGAGTGATCTCTGCTGCCAGCGCAGATGCCTTGGCGGCAAGTGGCATGTAGGAGCTATCCGTGTGCCAGCCCTCATTGCCCCGCAGCGCCTGAAAGCGCTTTTCCTCTGGCGTCATGACACCGCCGCCAGCGCGTTTATTAGAGATGCGCGCCGCCTTCTCGCCTTCGCCACGCAGCAGTTCAATTTGGCCAAAACGCTCACAAAACGCGATATGCTCTTCGTCCGTCAGGTGCTGTTCCGGGAAGACCAGCGCGCCATACTCGTTGAAAGCTGCCTCTACCGTGTTCCATTCAGCGTCTGACATTGCACCGAGTTTGATATTGGTGATGCGGGCGCCGAATGTGGCGTTTATGGGTATGATCGTCGGCATGATGACGGGCTCCCTCTCGCTCTGTCGATGGTGTTTGATGCAGAAATGGTATGCCGCCGCTACTTGCTTGCCAATGGTGAAGAGCTGAACCATCAGAGTGGCCCTTGTGGCACCCTGGTTGAGCCGTCAAAGTAACAACGCTGAATTTCTGCGACCCCTTGGTTCAAGGAGCCTTGATACGTGATTGAACTGCTGCAGGTGGCCCAGGTTCCACCGTTTCTGACCGACCGTCTGAAGGCCGAGTACACAGTCCATGACTTTGTGAACCCAAAGGACCCTGAGGGGATGCTGCGGGAAATAGGGCCAAATATCCATGGCATCGTCGCTGGCGGGATGAATGGGCCTGATGAAGCGCTAATTAACGCGCTGGACAATCTCGAAATCATCGCCTCATTCAGCGTTGGTTTTGATGCAACAGATGTCGTTGCAGCGCAAACCAAAGGCGTGATCGTGACCCACACGCCGGAAGTACTGACCGGCGATGTCGCAGACCTCGCTATGGCGTTCATTCTCATGGCACCGCGCCGCATTGGCGAGTCTGAGCGCTTCTTGCGCGCTGGCACATGGACAGAGCGGCGCATGGACCTTGGGACGACCGTCCGCGGCAAGCGCCTGGGCATCTTGGGTTTGGGCCGCATCGGGCGGGCTGTAGCGCAGCGGGCGGAGGTCTTCGGGCTGAATATCGCCTATTTTGATACAAAGCCGAAAGGTGATCTAACTTACCGAAGTTATCCAACTTTGCTCGATCTGGCCGAAGCCAGCGACATGCTGATGGTCGCTTGCGAAGGTGGCGCTGCAACGCGCGGACTGGTCGATGAAACCGTGTTGAATGCGCTTGGACCGGCCGGATATCTGATCAATACAGCTCGTGGGCCAATTGTGGATCAAAAGGCATTGGTCAGGGCTTTGCAGGAAGGTCGGATCGCAGGCGCGGCCATGGATGTGTTTGATGGCGAGCCCAACGTCCCGACGGAATTGATGGCGATGGAAAACGTCGTCCTCACGCCTCATATCGCTAGCTCGACCTTAGAAACACGCCGCGCTATGGGTGATCTTGTCTATGACAATCTGCAGGCCCATTTCGCTGGTAAGGCCGTTCTGACGCCCGTGCCTCCTCAAATCTAGTTTAGCCAGGACATCAACGATGCCAGGACCGCTTACCGGCTACCGCGTGATTGACGTAACCGGCGTTATCGCCGGCCCATTCGCCACAATGATTTTGGCAGACCAGGGTGCCGACGTCATCAAGATTGAAGCGCCCAAACGCCCCGATCACACCCGCAACGCCGGGCCCGGTGCCCCTGGAATGCGCGCTTCGTACTTAAATAACAATCGCAATAAACGCTCTGTTGTCATCGATTTAAAAACAAAAGAAGGCCTGATTGCAATCAAGAAATTGGTTGAGACAGCGGACGTATTTATTCAGAACTTCCGCCCTGGCGTCGTAGACCGGCTTGGCATCGGCGAGGCTGAACTTCGAAAGATCAAACCAGACCTCGTCTACGTCTCGATGAGCGGTTGGGGCGAAAATGGGCCATTGGCGCATAAGCCCGTATACGATCCCATTATCCAGGCGCTGTCTGGATTGGCCTCTGTGCAGGGCGGGTCAGATACCGTTCGTCCCCGCCTTATCCGCACGATTGTTCCAGACAAGCTGACCGCGGTCACCGCGGCGCAAGCTGTTACAGCAGCGCTTGCAGGGCGGGCGAAAACTGGCGAAGGGCAGCATGTAAAAGTCTCCATGCTGGACAGCGTCATCGCTTTCCTTTGGTCCTCAGACATGAACAGCCAAACCTTCGTTGGCGAGGAAATTACGCAGGCCCGCGCCGCTACCTTCATCGACCTGATCTACGAAACAAAAACCGACTACATCAGCGTCTCCACGATGACAAACCCGCAATGGGAGGCGTTCTGCAAAGCCAGCGGGCGCGCACAGCTATTGGATGATCCGCGGTTCGCCAGCCCTTCCCTTCGGGACCAAAATGCAAACGAGCGACTGGAGCTTATTCAGGAAGCGCTACTGGAGCGCACAGCCGCCGAATGGTTGGAAACCTTGGATAAAGCCGGCGTGCCATCATCCCCCGTGCTGACCCGCGCGCAGATGATCAACCATCCGCAGGTCGAGGCCAGCGCTACGGTCATTGAGTATGACCACCCAGAAGCAGGCCGCCTCCGCCAATCCCGCCCGGCGGCCAAATTCGAAAGCACGCCGACGGAAATCAAACACGGGGCGCCAGCCCTTGGAACGCATACCCGTGAAGTGCTCGCCGCAGTCGGCTACAGCGACACAGACATCAACGCGCTGGCAGAGGCCGGCGTTTTTTTGGTGCGTTAGGTATCGATTAGTCTACTCAGGCGCAAGCCAAATATGGAGAATTCAATGACTGTTACTGTGGCCATGTATGACGGCTCTTACGACCATATTGGCGCGCGGCTGGATGCGCTTGGACTCAATATCAACGTCATCACGTTTGATAAGGATGCACAGTTCACACTGAACGGCAACAAGGTTCCGGCGAGCCAGGTTGAGGCTGATTATCTTTGGTTCTCCAGCCACCTCCACGCACTGGGAGCTACCAAGCCAGCGTTTGAGATGGTGACGGAATTGAAGCGGTTGGATGTATTGCAAACCTTCAATGCTGGCCTTGATCACCCGATGTATAAGCGGTCGTCTGATAAGGGCATACGCATCTGCAACAGCAGTGCCCAGGGTGTTGCTATCGCTGAATATGTGATGGCGCAGGTCATGGGCATCCTGCATCCCTTGCGTACGCAGGCCGAACAGCAGGCTGCCAAAGAATGGAAGACCACTCCATTCCGTGAGATTTCACGCACGCGCTGGCTCATCATCGGTTATGGCCCAATTGGCGCGGCTTTGGCGAAACGCGTTCATGCTTTTGGTGCCAAGATCGATGTGATCCGCCGGACCGATCAGGCCGACGACATAATCGAGCGTGTGGGAGCATTGGAGGACGCAGGCAAGCTGGCGGCAGATGCAGATATCATCGTCCTGGCATGCTCGCTGACTGATGCAACACGGGGCTTCGCGGACGCTGAATTCTTCGCACAAGTAAAACCCGGGACCGTGCTGGTAAACATCGCCAGGGGCGCTTTGATTGATCATCCAGCACTGATTAAGGCACTGGATGACGGCACAGTCAGCGAGGCCGCACTGGATGTTTTTCACACAGAACCGCTACCGGAAGATGATCCGCTCTGGACGCACCCAAAGGTGCGACTGACGCCACACACATCCTTTGCTGGCGATGGCGGGCGAGACCGCTGGGACCAACAATTCCTCGACAATATCGTACGATATGTGAACGGCGAAGCGCTGGAGCGCGAAATTAGTCCAGCGGATATTGTTTAGGATCTAAAGCCCCATCAGTCCCCGGGCGAAGTCCTTCGGGCCAAACGATCGCATGTCGTCCACCTGCTCGCCAACGCCAACCAGACGCAGAGGCACGTCGTAATCCCTGGCCAATGCGACAATGACACCGCCTTTGGCAGTGCCGTCTAGTTTAGTCAGTGCGAGGCCAGTGACGTTCGCCATTTCTTTGAATGTCTTTACCTGGGCATGGGCGTTTTGGCCCGTGGTTGCATCAAGCACCAAAAGTGTTTCGTGCGGGGCAGTGGCGTCCAGTTTCTTAATAACGCGCACGATCTTGCGCAGTTCATCCATCAAGTTGAATTTATTGTGGAGGCGTCCAGCCGTATCAATCAACAGTACGTCGATGTTCTCGGCCTGCGCCCGCTGCACCGCTTCGAATGCTAGGCCTGCAGCGTCACCGCCGCTTTCAGATGCAACGACCGGCACATTTGCACGTTTGCCCCATTCCTGCAGCTGCTCTATCGCTGCTGCACGGAATGTATCGCCAGCCGCGATCATCACGCTTTTGCCCTCAGCCTTCAGGCTATAGGCCAGTTTGCCGATAGTCGTCGTCTTGCCAGCGCCATTCACACCAATGGTGAGGATGATGAAGGGGCGCTTGGCCGTGTCGATTTCCAACGGGACGGCGACGGGTAGCAACATCTCGGCGATATCATCCGCCAGCGCTTCACGAACTTCTTCAGCAGTGACATTCTTGCCAAATTTTGACTCGGCCAGATTGCCAGCTAATTCCGCCGCCGCGCCTGGGCCAAGGTCCGCCATGATTAACAGATCTTCAAGTTCCTCAAGTGCAGCTTCATCCAGCCGCCGATCCGTAAAAACGCTGGTGACGCCTGCCGTGAGTTTGTCCGACGTGCGCGAGAGGCCCTGCTTGAGTTTGGAGAACCAACTCATGCCGCAGCACTCCTGCCGACAGCGCCTTGCAGCCGGCCATCTTTAACGCCTGTAACCCGCACCAGCGGCATCGCGCCTATGGATTGCGGCTCAGCCAAATCAATTTCTGCAAACTGCGCCGTCCGGCCACGTGTTTCTGTCTCCATAATAGGCCGCAGCACCTGGCCCACCTGCCCAGCCAAAAATGCAGATGCATGCGCGCCCGCAAGCGCACGGAGTGCCGCTGCACGGGCCTTGATCACAGGCTTCGCCACTTGGGGCATCCGCGCTGCTGGTGTGCCGGGCCGTGGGGAGTAAGGGAAAATATGCAGCCATGTCAGACTTAAAGCACGCACATGATCCAACGTGTCCTGGAACATAGCGTCTGTTTCCGTAGGGAACCCAGCGATCAGGTCAGCGCCAAATACGACATTCGGATTGATTGCCCGCACCCGCTCTACAAGCCGCAGCGCATCAGCTGTCAGATGACGACGCTTCATACGCTTTAGGATCATATCCGACCCGGCCTGAAGCGAGAGATGCAGGTGCGGCGCAATCCGTGGGTCATCCGCGATCAAAGCCATGAGGTCTTCATCAACTTCCGCCGGGTCAATTGATGACAGGCGGAGGCGCTGTAGGTCTGGCACGGCGGACAAGACGCGGCGGGTCATCTGGCCAAGTGTTGGCGTTCCCGGCAGATCGCCGCCATAGGATGTGATATCGACCCCAGTGAATGCGACCTCTGCAACGCCAGCATCGACTAACGCCTGCACTTGCCGCGCGATGACGCCAATGGGCGCGCTTCGGCTGTTTCCACGGCCGTAAGGGATGATGCAGAAGGTGCAGCGGTGGTCACAGCCCTGCTGAATTTCAACGAACGCGCGCGCCTTGCCGCCGAAACCAGAAATCAGATGCTCTGCCGTTTCCCGCGCCCGCATCACATCACCGACGATGATGTGATCTTTGTCCAAACCAGCAGGCGTCCAGCGATCTGATTCCAGCTTTTCTAGATTACCAACCACCTGATCAACTTCAGGCATGCCAGCCCAAGGCGTAGGATCGATCTGCGCAGCGCAGCCCGTAACAACAACGCGCGCGTCAGGGCGCCGTCGCTTTGCCCGACGGATAGCTTGGCGGGCTTGCCGCTCGGCTTCCGCTGTGACGGCGCAGGTGTTCACGACAATGACATTTTCCAGCCCACCAGCGGCTGCATGCTCGCGGATAACCTGGGATTCATAGGCGTTCAGGCGGCAGCCAAAGGTCAGAACCTCCGTTGCGGGTGCTTCTACGGATGCGTCTGTCATCGCCGCATCAGTTCTGCAGCATCGAATGCGCCAACATAGGAACTGGTTGCAGGGCCGGTCATGATGATGTGGCCGTCAGGGTGCCAGGTCATCTCCAAAGGCCCACCGAGCAGTTCAATCGTAACGTCACGGTCTGTCAGGCCGCGCCTTATACAGGCGACAGCTGCCGCGCAAGCGCCAGTGCCACACGCCCGCGTTTCCCCAACGCCGCGTTCCCATACGCGCAACCGTGCACGGCTTCTGCTGATCACCTGCGCCACACCGATATTGGCGTGTTCCGGGAAGAACGCATGGGTTTCTAGCGCTGGTCCGAGCGTCGCCAGGTCCACGGCGCCGAGGTCATTCACGAAAAACGTCGCGTGCGGATTGCCAACATTACCGCCGACAGGATCGCTGAGCGGTCCAAGTTCCAGCGGCATATGCAACGTATCGCAGGCTTCAGCGACAGGAATCTCCTGCCATTCTGTCTTCACCTTGCCCATATCTACCGCGACTAGGCCATCAGGTGCTGCGCGGGAGTCTAGAAGGCCAACGACGGTTTCAATGATCGCACGATCATTGCCAGTCTCCGCCATAACGCGCTTAGCGATGCAGCGCGTGCCGTTGCCGCATGCTTCCACCTCACCTCCATCTGCATTGTAGATCGACATGAACGCATCAGCGCGTGGGTCTTCAGGGCGCCGGATAACGAGCATCTGGTCAAAGCCGATGCCGCGCTTGCGGTCTGCAATTGCGGCAGCCAAGGCTTGGTCAGGACGGAAGGCACGCGTCCGCGCATCAATAACTACAAAGTCATTGCCTAGGCCGTGCATTTTCACAAACGGCGTCATCATGGGGTCGAGCTTATCCTGCATCGCGCGGGATATAGGGTGATCAGGCGCCGTTGTCCATGCGGCGGGGTGCACTTAAGCCTTAGAATCAGTCCTAAGGCATACCGGATTTGCGCTTGAGATATCGCCCAACCAGGCCAGCCATCGTCACCACCATGAGAATACGACCCATGTGATGAACGGCAACGAACGGTGCCTCAATGCCAAGCGTGAGCGCGATCAGGCTCATCTCAGCAAATCCACCGGGCGAATATGAGAGATGAACGGCGCGGAAATCCAGGTCCAAGGCCACGGCGATAAAATAAGCGGCACCCGTCGCCAATACCAGTAGTCCGACGGTCGCAATAGCTCCCAAAACCATGGGCTTTAGCAGTTCGCGCAGCTTCACGCCGGCGAACCTCGCCCCTGCCCCACTGCCAATCACTGCTTGAGCAAAGGCGACCAGTTCAATCGGCGGTTTGGCGTCTGTAATACCGCCTGCATGGATGAGTGCGCTGGCTGTCATCGAGCCGAGCATCTGCCACGCTGGAAGCCGCAGCAGCTTGGCGATAAATGCGCCGATGAAACCTGTTACGACCAGCAGCGCGAGTTCGCCAACATCTGCACCTAGGATAGACCCACCCGCGCCTAAGTCTGGTGGTGGAATATACCCTTCGATCAGCGCATACGCTGGCGGGATCAATGCCATAACCATAACGATGCGGGTGGCGTGGCAAAGCACAATCGTGCGCTCATCGCCACCTAACGCAGGCCCCAGGATCATCATTTCGCCGAGGCCACCGGGCGACGCGCAGAAGAGTGCTGTGTGTTTATCGAAGCGCCCGACACGCCGGTAGAACCAGGCTGCCAGTATAGTCCCGAAGGTGACTACCAGGATCATGCCAAGGAAACTACCGCCCCAATGCAACAAGTGGTCAAAGGTTTCAGCGGTGAATGCGCTGCCCAGCATGATACCAAGCACGATGATCCACAGCCGCCGGAAAAGCTGCGGGACTTGGAGCGGTAGGCCAGCCATTGAGCAGACCATGGTCGCCGCAAGGGCACCAAGCATCCACGGCAACGGTGTACCAAGACGGGTGAACAACCAACCGCCAGCAAGACCTATGGCTATAGTAAGCGCCAGGCGGACCCAGCGGTTCTCAAAGCTAAGGGTCATAAGGTTGCGGTTCGCAGGTCCGCCGTCCGACATTAGCTTTGGAACTGCTCTTTCAACACACGTTCTTCCAGATCATGATCTGGATCAAACATTAGTGTGAAAGTCTGGCTGAGGTCCTCACGAATCTCAACGCGGTTAACGTCACGAGCTTCTGTATAGTCCGCAACGGCGAGGACCGGGCGTTTTTCCGCTTCCAGGACTTCAAACACTACGTGAGACCCATGAGGCAACAGAGCACCTCGCCAGCGCCGCGGTCGGAAAGCGCTGATCGGCGTAAGGCACAGCGCGCCAGCACCCAACGGCACCACAGGACCATGAGCGGACAAATTATAGGCCGTACTGCCAGCAGGTGTGGCCACCAAGACGCCATCACAGATCAGCTCGGAAAGCCGTTCAACGCCATCTACTAATATGCGAATTTTGGCGCTCTGGCGGGTTTCGCGCAACAACGACACTTCGTTGATCGCCAGGGCTTCAATCGTCGTGCCGTCGTAGATCGTTGCTGTCATCTTCAGTGGATTAAGATCGACCGCTTTCGATGCCGCGATACGGTCAGGCAAATCGTCGACGCTGAAGGCGTTCATCAGGAAACCGACAGTACCACGATGCATCCCAAAGATCGGTTTTCTACTTGCGTGATGCTCATGCAACGTTTCCAGCATGAAGCCATCGCCGCCAAGCGCAACGATGACGTCCGACTCAGCTGGCGACACGCTATCATAGCGAGCTTTAATTTCCGACAGGCTCCGTTGCGCAGATGGTGCAGACGAAGCAACGAACGCAAGCTTTTGATCCCCCCCAGGCACGCTCGTTATCCACCTGTAACGCTCATATGGCGCCCGACCGATTGGGCACCTTGCCGTCGATCAATCACAAAGTCATGGCCCTTCGGCTTATTCGCGATCGCCACCCGGATCGCTTGCTCAACGACGGCATTGTCGGGCGATACCCGGAGGGGCTCGCGCAGGTCCGCCGCGTCTTCCTGGCCAAGGCACATATACAGAGTGCCGGTGCAGGTCAGGCGTACCCTGTTGCAGGATTCGCAGAAATTATGGGTCAGCGGTGTAATAAAGCCAATCCGCCGGCCGGTCTCTTTCACATCAAAATAGCGCGCCGGGCCTCCTGTCGAATAATTGCTTTCTTCCAGTGTCCAATTTTTCGCTAAGCGTGAGCGGACAAGAGTGAGCGGGAGGTATTGATCCAACCGCTCTTCCCCGCCGATATCGCCCATGGGCATGACCTCGATCAAGGTCAGATCAAAGCCTTCAGCACCGCACCAAGCAAGCATCTGGTCAATCTCTTCATCGTTCACGCCTTTCAGCGCTACGGCGTTGATCTTAACCTTTAGACCCGCCTTCTTCGCCGCTTCAACACCAGCAAGGACCTGCTCCAGCCGACCCCAACGGGTGATTTCCTTAAACTTAACGCTATCTAGCGTATCGATGGATACGTTCACGCGCCGAACGCCTGCTGCATAGAGCTGATCCGCAAACCGGCCCAATTGGCTGCCGTTAGTCGTCAGCGTCAACTCTACCAGATGGCCACTATCAATCAAGCCGCCCAGATTGTTGATCAGCTGCATGACATTGCGGCGCACCAGCGGCTCACCGCCCGTCAGGCGCAGCTTACGCACGCCCATTTTCACGAATGCGCGGCAGAGGCGTTCGAGCTCCTCCAATGTCAACAGATCTTTCTTCGGCAGAAAGCTCATGTTTTCGGACATGCAGTAGACGCAGCGGAAGTCGCAACGGTCTGTCACAGACACACGAAGATACGTGATAGCGCGGCCAAACGGGTCAATCACAGGGTCCGTCTGCGCCAACATATTCGCTGGGCTGGATTGTTCAGGCATGGTTTCTATCGTCATGGCGTTTGCATCTGCCTTTCAGAAAACGTCTATAAGATATCAGGCAGCAAGGCCTGAGAAGCAAGGGCGCATAGGGTGAAACTTTGAACGATCATGGGCGAATACAATGTGCCGGGCTCGTTTTGGCGGGCGGCGAAGCCGTGCGTCTTGGCGGTTTGGATAAGGCCCAAATTAAGATTGGCAGCCAAACCTTACTGGCGCGCGCCACGCTGGTTTTGAGCCAATTTTGCAGCGCCATCGCAATTTCTGGCGGTCCTAATCCCGCAGGGTCAGAATTGCTTGGGCATCCAAGTTTAAAAGACGTTTCCCCAGGCGGAGGGCCGCTTGCAGGGATCGCCGCTGGGCTGCACTGGGCCGCAGGGGAAGGTTTTGAATGGCTGGCGGTAATGCCAGTCGACGCGCCGTTCCTAGACCAGACACCCTATTTACGGCTCCTGGAAGAGGTGTCCGAAAGTCCGCTGAGGGTCGTTGAGACATCGCGTCCACAGTGGCTCGCATCACTCTGGGAAACACGTTTGGCCAATAATGCAGCGCAAGCTGCTGCGTCCGAAGATAAGTCCATTGCGCATTTTGCAAAGCTGGTTGGTGCCACAAGAATTTGGATGCCAGAGCTTGCTCTAATGTTCGACAACATTAATACACCAGAAGACTTGGCGAAGGCCCGCGCCCGTGCGGTTCCGAACCTAAATCAGCAGCCACACAGCGATAATGCCTGTACATGACGAAACAACTTTAGGCGAACCCTTAACTGCACGGCTCTGCCATGACCTGATCGGCCCGATGAGCGCTGTTCACAATGGCGTAGACCTGGCGGAGGAAAGTGAGACGGCGGCTGGATCGGGACACATTATATCTATGGTCAAAGAAAGCGCCAAGCAGGCATTGGGGCAGCTCGCATTTTTCCGTGTGGCGTTCGGTTCCGGCAGCGGCCAAGAGAATTGGTCTGGCAAAGATATAGAAGTCTTGCTGGAAGATGCCCTCGCCACGAAACGCTCGAGTTTCGCACGGTCTGTTAGCTTTGCAAAGTTAGACTGCGCCCTCAGCCTGGAGAATGCGCGCCCGATATTTGGCATCGCGATGGCGGCAGCCGAATGCCTGCCCCGCGGTGGTTTTGTAACTATTTTTGGCTGGCGGCGCGCATGATTCGCCCATCTTAGCCACAATGGGCGAAGGCGACCTTGCGGAATTGAAGGATGAAGTGAACACGGCGCTTTCCGACGCTGCACCTGAGGCACGAACAGCGCATTTATCGCTTCTGCGGCTGCGAGCGGCTGCAGTCGGCTGATCCGTTAAAGGTGAAGCCAAGGACCCCAAGACCACCCGGCAAATCGTCTCTGGACAGAGCCAAATTCAGCCGCGCGCCTAAACCTAAACTTTCGAAATTCGTGAATGCGCATCAGGGCGCTTCTTCACGTCTGGTAACAGCCGCAAACCTAGCCCTGCACCTTCTGGCGCTCGGATGCGCCCGTTTTGCAGCGGCGGCAATGCGGTCACGATTTCGTCGTACCAACCATAGTAAAAAGCCCGCACGACTTCCTGCACCAGAGTATTCGTTGCATTTTGCGCTAGATGCACGGAAGCCGTCAGCAGGACAGGTCCGGTGCAGTCATGGGGTGCAATGGGCAGGCTGTAAGCCTCTGCCATGGTGCAAATCTTCTTGGCCTCAGTAATGCCGCCACACCAGGAAAGATCAAACATGCAGATGCCAACGGCTTCGCGTTCAAACAAATCCCGAAACGGGCCGCGATAACCCAAAGTCTCACTCGCCGTGACGGGAACAGGTGTGGAGCGCGCGAAGTCTGCAACCGCCTTCAGGTTATCCATCTTAATCGGGTCTTCAAACCAAAATGGCTCGTAATCCGCCAGCGCGCGGGCTATGCGTTTGGCTGCTGTCAGGCCCCACAGTGAATGCAGTTCGACCATGATATCCATCTTATCGCCGACGGCCTTGCGGATTTTCTCAAAGGGCTGCAGTGCTGATTTCAGGTCTGCGGGCGAAATATATTGTCCGCCGGTCTTCTCTGCCGCATAGTCAAACGGCCAGATTTTCATACCGTCGATACCCATTTCCAACAGCGACTGGGCCAATTCATCGGCGCGATTTAGAAATCCATCTAAATCCTCATAAGGACCTTCAGCTCCGCCGCCCGGCAATCCGAAGCTCTTCGTGCTCTGTTGTTTGGCCGAGCGGACATACTGATACCCGGCACAGGTATTGTAGGCGCGAACCGAATCCCATGTCGCACCGCCAAGCAAGGCATGGATCGGCTGATTGGTCGCCTGGCCCCAAATATCCCAAAGGGCAATGTCCGCTGCCGATGCTGCGCGCGTTTCAGCGCCGGATGACGCAAACCCTATATAGCCGACCATCGCTTTAGAGTGCTTATCTACGAGCCTGGGGTCCTTTCCCAAAAGATAAGGTGCCACAATCTCATGCAGGTGTGCTTCGGCTGCTTCCGGGCCGTAGAATGCCTCACCAAGCCCCGTTAGGCCTTCGTCCGTATGAATTTCGACCCAGAGGAGATTAGGGAATTCTTCCAGGCGGATGGATTCGACAGCGGTGATTTTCATGATCTGCACTTCCCACAACAAATTTAGGCCCCGTAGCCTATGCCATGCCCATCTGCTGCGCGACCAAATCTTCTTGGCCCGACGTTAAGACACTAGACGCGGTACCGCGCCGAAGCGTAAAAGAAGAGGTCTGGCTTTCATGCCGCAAAATGGGGCGGCTGCGTGATCGCAGCCTAATGCGTATGTCCGTTATAAAAGACCGAGTGAAAGATATCCTCGCAGAGGAATGCGCCGTTGACCGGGCCGTACTGAAGGATAACGCACGCCTGGATGATGTCGGTATTTCTTCTGTAGATATGGTACAAGTAATCTTCGCCATTGAAGAAGAATATGGAATCTCAATCGGCGACGGAGAGATTGGACTTGAGATTGAGACTGTGGGCGAAGTGACCGACGCGTTGGCGAAGGTTGTCGCCGACGCCAAAGCTGGCGCGTAAACGGACCTTTTCGGATCATGCGACGTGTCGCCATCACGGGTCTTGGCCTAGTTTCATCCCTCGGCCACGATGTAGAGAGCTTCTGGAACGCCACGCGCAATGGCGAAACAGGCGTTGCGCCAACAACAATGGCAGAAGGCGACACGCTGACGGCGCGTATGGTCGCTGAAGTTAAAGGCTGGGATGGTGCAAAGGCACTTGACCGCAAGCTTCTTGGCCTGTCCGACCGGTTCTCGCAGTTCGCTGTCTATGCCGCCAATCAAGCGGTTGAGGATGCAGGTGACGTGGCCCGCAACAATGCGGCGATAATCATTGGCACAGGCGTTGGCGGCGCTGTCACTCTTGATGAAAGCTATTTTCGACTTTACCGCGAAAATCAACAACGCATTCACCCCTTCTCCATTCCGCGGCTGATGGCCAATGGCCCAGCCAGTTTGGTCAGCCTGGCAATGGGCATTACGGGCCCGTCATTCGCTGTATCCAGTGCATGTTCCTCCTCCAACCATGCTATTGGTTTGGCTGCAGGCATGGTGCAGCGTGGTGAGGTTGAAGCCGCGCTCGCTGGCGGGGCGGAAGCGGCGATCACCTATGGCGGCATCCGCGCCTGGGAGGCGCTGCGCGTCATCTCGCCCGATGTATGTCGCCCCTTCAGTGCAGACCGCAAAGGCATGATCCTCGGCGAAGGCTCAGGCATGGTCGTTCTAGAGGATATGGAGCGCGCGAAGGCGCGCGGTGCCCACATTTATGCTGAACTCGCAGGCTTCGGCATGTCGGCAGATGCCGTCGACATGGTCCAGCCGTCTATGGAAGGTG
>Ga0315331_10000661_pt1 | contig 24388 bp, 29 predicted proteins | sample M160m34915metaG_FD_203456 | JGI IMG/M metagenome (GOLD analysis project Ga0315331, IMG submission 203456) | Ammonia-oxidizing marine archaeal communities from Monterey Bay, California, United States - M1 60m 34915 | ecosystem: Environmental > Aquatic > Marine > Intertidal zone | place: USA...
ATACATTTGTGTAAATACAGGTTATGGGAAGGATTATATTTTACGAGGGTATAGTTGAGCCACCGACAGAGACTTTAGCGATAAGAGGTCTATGTTTATATGCAAACTTTTTTGGCAGAAAATCAGAAATATTACTTGAAACAAAAAAAGAGCATAGAGACTTATATTTTGAATGGAGTAAAAAAACAGGTCTTTGGGATTTTATAGAAGAGATTGTTTTTCCTGAATATAAGGTAAAAGGTTTTAGGATAGCTGCAGAAAAAGTAGATCCTCCTTATTTAAAGGTTGATAGAATATCTTTTGATAATTTAAATGATATTTTGTCTAGAGTAGAAAGTGTATAAAACTTTAGTAAGATGGCAGAAATAGAAAATAAATATGAAGACAATGTAGAAGGTAAATACTTCGTGGACGACGAATGCATAGACTGTGACGCATGTAGAGAAATGGCTCCTAGTAACTTTATAAGAAATGAACAAGAGGGATACTCTTACGTCTACAAACAACCCGAAAATGACTTAGAAGAAAAAGAATGCCAAGAAGCCATGGAGGGGTGCCCTGTAGAGGCTATAGGGGAATATGTTAAGAACAGGCCCTTTTCCGCAGATTAGTGTATACTAAATTTACTATGTGGAGCAAACTTAAAAACCTATTCAAAAAAACAGACAAAACAACCAAACCAAACAAAGCTACAAAGACAACACAACCTATAAGACAGAAGAAAAAGGGCTAGTAACGCCTCTTGCCCCAAAATTTATGTTCGTAGTCAGGAGTGTTCTCTTTAGTCATCGCTTCTATCCATTCTGGGCTAGAGTCTTTATCTATGAGAATATGGCGTCCTGTATTAGTGTCCTTGTGGGGTTCCCACCTTCTAGCGAGTTCAAAAAGTTGAGCCTGTTCATAACTTAGAGCACGGACTAGCACGCAGAATTTTTTAAGTACAGACTGTTTGGGGGGAGGATTTATTCCTCGTTCAATCTTGCGCCATACTTCCTTTGATACGCTAAGCATAACGCACATTTTATTCGAGTCTTTGAAAGTTTTCATTCTAAGCTGTTTTAAGTATAAATGAAATTTCATTTTAGTTAGCTGCTTATTTTCTATTGAGAGGTTCAGGATCTTTAGGAGGAATACTTCTTGTTATATTTCTAGACGGGGGAGGAGTTGGATTTAATGGGCGAGATTTAGGGGGAGCGAACTTACGAGTAGAGCGGCTACTTCTTTCGTTTCTATGGTGGTGATCGTCGTTATGGTAATGGTGGTGGTCTGTATAAAAATAATGAACGTCGTTATGGTGATGGTGAGAGTCTACGCTTTCCCAACCCCAAGAAGAACAACCTGAAAAAGCAACGCATGTAAAAATAAGCAAAATAAGTTTTTTCATTTTTTTTGTTTTAATTTATTAATCAACCATTCAAGAGAGGATTTTGTTCCGTGATAAATCCAGCCAATAACGTACATTAAGTATAACAGTATTGATTGAGGGTCTACTTTAGATAATATACTAGATTTACGTTTATTGTCTTTGTTAACCATTTTATTTATATTTTTTAAATCTTCTTTGCTGGCGCTCCATCTTTCGTCTTCCCAAGAAATGACTGTTGTTTTTATTACCTTACCCCTCCTGCTTCTTTATGTTGTAATGGCAAGGTTTGAGGCATAAAAGGATGAGGGGGGTTGTGTAACTCTTCTTGTTGCACGGACTTTATTCTAAGGGAGTCAACATGAGCTTCCATTATTTCCATATCTTTTTCTATAAATCTTAAACGCATATTTTGTTCTGCGTCGTCAGGAAGTGCTCCAAGTTGCCCTAGGGGCCATTTTACTCTAAATTCTGAATTCATAGTTACGCTATCTTTCATTCTCATTACGTCTATTTCTAATTGAGAGATTTTAGAAGTTAATCCAAAATAACCATATACCGCAGCGCCTGCCAGCACTATAATTTGTATAAGCCATTTAAGGTTTATACCTAAGCTAGTTTCATCATTTACCTTTGTTTCAGATTCCATAATATGAATATTACACAAATATTTTTGCCTAAAAGCTAAAAGTTCCTACAACTAATAAGAGAATATGGCAAAGAAAGTTCTAATTACATGGGAGGCTTCTCACGAAGCAGTCTTGGGTTTATCCTTGGATGAAGACATAGATATACAAAGTTTTGAAAAAGAATTAAACGAAAGCGACCCTTCTGATCCAAATGGAGCATTAGCTAAAGTTGAGCATATGACACGAGAGGGAAACGTGGACTTTCAGAATATGGCAAACGTTAACCTGCAGAATTTTAAAGTTAGAGAACTCTAATAACTCAAGAAGACACCTTTATTGAGTATCTTCTACTCCCCTTGATTTATTAATTCTTACAGGTATTCTACTAGATATTTTTTCTAGTTTAGCGTCTAACTTATCAAATCTATCATGTATAATATCGATAGCATGCATAAGGTCATCTTTGGTGACGTAGTTTTTAGGTAACTCAATTGCCATTGCCGTCAGCTTTTCCGTCATCTCGTCGTGCTTTTTCCATAGCTCATCTATGCTGTGATAAGCTCTTTTAACTATTAAGCCAACCATAAAGCCACCTGCGGCTAATACTCCTTCTATGATATAATGTACTGAATTATCCACAATGTTATTTTAGTTCTTTTTTTAGCTCCTTAATAAGCTCAGGAAGATTTTCTTTTATCTCGCGCTTCTCAAGTTGTTTATCATACCCCGCTTCTCCCGCTTTGTATAAATATGGGTAAGATCCGTTTTTGGGAAGTTGTTTTTCAATTACAAGTAATTTTAATCTGTCATTTGGAACTATCATTTTGGTCCCGCGATCTGTCATGTAAAAAATTGTTTTTAAAAAACCGACACGGACTATGCGAGCCTGCCTTCCTGAGATATATAAAATATCATCGTTACAGAAGTCTTTGCCTATGCATATTAAGAGGCCTTCTGCTGCCTTATGAATAGCGTCTTTACCTAAAATAGCGAGAAAGGCAAAAACCACTAACCATCCATACTTCCCCATTATATGCTCTATTAATTTAGTAGTCGCGGGGTCTATAATTGTTTGTTCCATTTTTCGAGCATAAATAATTACACCTCCATTTAGGAAAAAATGTGTAATATATTGTAGTATGGAAGATCAAATCGCAAATGCCGGTCAAAATTTCATCGGCGAAAACGGTTGGTTACTCGTTGCGGGAGCAGCGGGTTTAATTTTTAAAGAGACTATAACTAGCTTTGCAGCTGCTATATCCATGTCTCTTTTCGGAGGAATCAAAACTGATGATGTTTATAGTATGGGCGGAAGAGCCTGTAGAGTAGTGAGAGTTGGAATAAGATCCACAACTTTCTACTTCGCAGACACTAAAACTCGCGTAGACATAGCAAACGAAGACATTAAAGGTTTAAGACTCGAAAAGAAGATAGCCCCAATGGACGGAGAACGCAAATAAGCTAGTTTATCATGCCTAAAATAAAATTTGACCAGTTGGCTAATTCTTTTGATTTAGACACTCCTAGGGGTAAAATCCTACAAAGAGAGCCTATAAGACATAGGGAGAAGTTTCATATAGAAAACTTTGACTGGACTGATAAGCAAAGAGAGTTTATCAAAATTGCCTTAAGCAAGGAGTCTAAGATTCTGTTTGGGAAAGGTCCGGCAGGATGCTCTAAGACTTTGTTAAGTGTTTATTGCGCTCTTCATCTACTCAACGAAGGAAAAGTCTCCGAAATTGTATACATAAGGTCTGCGGTAGAGAGCTCTGATTCCAGAATGGGATTCCTTCCCGGAGATGCAGACCAAAAGCTTCATTTTTATAATCTTCCGTTCTTACATAAAATGGAAGAGCTTGTCTGCCCTAATGTTATTAAAAAACTACAAAAAGATGAAAGAGTTTCTACTTATCCTGTTAACTTTTGCAGAGGTATGAGCTGGAATTCTAAATGTCTTATATTCGATGAATGCCAAAATAGCACCATCAAAGAGATTGTAACAGTATTAACCAGATTAGGAATGGGATCTAAATGCTTTATCTTAGCTGACCCAGCTCAAACAGACTTGAAGAATGGAGCTAGAGGAGGGTACGAAAAAGCAGAAGCCTTATTCGCAGATAAAGAAAGCAGAGATTTTGGAATAAATACTTTTAAGTTTGATGAGTCAGATGTTGTTAGATCTGAACTTGTAAGATTCTTAGTTACAAAGTTTAAAGATCTTTCAATTAATATCAATTAACTATCTTTATAAAAGAATTTATCTTCCTTCCGCCAGCCATCTTGATGAAGGATTCTGGTAGCAGTAGAACAGAATTTTCTAACTTGTTTTTCTGATATATCCCAAAAGAAAGCGTGCATAATTTCTTCTAAAACCACGGCCATTTCCCTTCTTGGGGGTAAATCCTGAGCTACGTGTATTTTAGGGTTTTTGTATTCTGGAGGGTCGCATAGCCCATCAGCATCATACATTTTATGTGGTCTTCTTTTTATTATTGTGTATTTAACTTTATCGTTATTAGTGAAGGAAGCCATAATTTTCTTTCTAAAAGTATACTTAGTTGTAATAACTAATTGCTTGGTTTTAAAATAATATGTCTAAATATAAAAAAGTAACTTACTGTGATCAATGCGGCTGCTCTAACCCTTGGGTTCTTTCGAAGGTCTCTTCTTTAATGGAGTCTCCGAATTTTTGTTGTTCTTGCGGAAAGCCGCTCAAGAAACAAGCCTTAAAAAAAGAAGAGAATAAAGCCAAAACAATCATAGAAGAGAAAAAGGAGTCTTTTGTTGTCCCGGATGATATAGAGCCTCTTGAATTAGATATCGAAGCTTGTGTCTTCGGGGCAAAAAACTCTCAGCCATTGTCAAATTTATTGAAACCTGTACCGCAAGAAAAACCAGAAGATGGCGGCTAAAAAAACAAAAAAGAAAAAAATAGATTTTGAAGGCAGTATAGATACTATAAATGAAGAGATAAACAAAAGAAAAGGGAAATGGACTCTAACCTCCATAACTTGGATGGATTTCGAAGACATTTCTCAGATTTTAAAAATCCATATATTTAAAAAATGGCATTTATATGACCAGTCCAAACCTTTATTACCTTGGCTTAATAGGATAATATCCAATCAATTAAAAAACCTAGTTAGAAATAACTACACAAACTACTGCAAACCTTGCGTTAGATGCGCAGCGGCCGAATCAGAGTCGGCTTGTTCTATATACGGAACACAAGATACTAGATGCCCCCTTTATGAGCGCTGGGTATCGAAAAAGAAGTCGGCTTACGATGTGAAGATGGCTCTCCCGCTAGAAAACCATAAATCAGAAATAGACAACAGAACCGAGGAGTCTATGAACATTGAAAATGCTATACTAAAAATGCACCAAAAACTCAAAAAAATATTAAAGCATAATGAGTGGGTTGTTTACGAGGGTTTTTATATAAAGAATAAACCTGAGCAAGAAATAGCTAAAGAATTAAATTTTAAGACTTCAGAAAAAAATAGGTGTCCCGGATACAAGCAAATTAAAAATATTCAAAAATCTATTATAATTAAGGCTAAAAAAATCTTAGAAAAGGATGACGTAGACTGGATATGAATACAGAAGATTTTAAATTAAACGAAGAACAAAAAGCTGCTCTAATAGAAGTTAAGGATAAATTTTTAGCGGGAGAAAAGGTGGACGTATCGTTGATGCACCTGATTCAAGACGTTGCAGGCTTTTCTGGAAGAGACGGCAGAAGCAAAGAAGGCAGAGCTGTTAAGTCTTTTTTATCAGAAATAGATCTGAGCGCGATACCAGCTAGTGAATACCAAAAGGTTGACAAACCTAGCCTGTCAGACGAGCACAAAGAATTCATTAGAAATAACAAAGATACGATGAAGTATGTGGAAATGTCACGCATACTTTTCTTAAACGATAAGCTTACAAGCTTAAGCGCGGAGACAAGAATGGTTACTGAATACTGTAAGAGTTTAGATGGAGAAGACTTCGAGGAATCCCAAAACAGAGAAGAAGAAAGCTTTGAATATAAACCACCTAAACATCCCGATAGAGTACTCAGTAGAATAAATAAGTTTATTTTAGATAGCGGGATAGATAAAGATAAAGTTACTCCTAGGCAGAAAAAAGACATAGAGAGATTGATGGGCTATCTCCATACTTTTCGCTTTATACATCAAATGAGCAACTATCGAAACGAAACAGAAAGGGAATTATTCGAATCTTCTTTCGTGAGATATACTTATAACAAGCCAGACTTAACTCAAGAAGAAGTAGATCAATATATTGTGCTTTCAGGAGAAGTAGTTATAGCTTCCAATATACAAAGAAGAGTAGGTAGGTTGCAACGCTTACTCGATGAAACAGCAAGCGACAACGAAGGCAGAAGAATATCTATGAGCTTGGTGGAGGCAATTAATACCGCACAAGGTGAGTACAACTCTTGTGTTAACAGGCAACATAAACTACTTAGTGATTTAAAACAGAAGAGAAGCGACAGGCTAAGCAAACAAGTCCAAGACAATGCTAGTATTCTCAATTTAGTTGAGACTTGGAAAGAAGAAGAGAGCCGAAAAGAATTGATTAAAATGGCGGAACTACGTAAGAAGGTAATACAAAATGAAGTAGATAAGCTTTCAACTATGGATGACGTGAAGGCTAGAATATTTGGCCTATCAGAAGAGGAGGCCATAAATGGTTAAGGATTTAAAAGATTGTTTGAGAATGTCTTATACATGCAAAATAGATGGAGAAGAGTTTGAAACAGAAAAGCAGCTACATATGCATCTCCGCAAGCATAAAATGCGTATGGCTGAATATTACCAAGAGTACTATCCGCGTAGAGATTTACTAACTGGAGACTTAATTAAATTTAAAAATAAACCTCATTATTTTTCTAACTATTTTAATTCTAGACCAAATATGAAAAAGTATTTAGAGTCTGCTCCGGAAGATAAGGCTAGAGAATTTTGCATCCAAGTCATTAAAGATAGAATAGAAAGAAGGAATATAAAAAGCTCTCCTACGCAGGTGGAGATGAGGACCTCAATGATGCCTCCAATATTCTATTATCAAAAACTTTTTGGCAATTATTATAATATGTGTCATAAGTTAGGGTTATCTAAAAGATTTGAAAATATACCCAAAGACAAGATAGAAGAAAACATTGAAGAAGGTTACGAAATAGTAGTTGATACTAGAGAGCAAAAACCTTTAAATATAAATTATGGAACCAGAAGAGAAGGACTTAAGTTCGCTGACTACTGGCTAGATAAAGAAGGAAACGACTGCTATGTCGAGAGAAAAGAGACCAAAGATTTTATAGGTACATTCTCTGGAGGTTACGAAAGATTTTGCAGAGAAATGGATAGAGCTAAAGAGCAAAACGCTTATGTTGTAGTTGTTGTAGAAAACAGCTTAGATAATATGATGAAGTTTAATTATCTAAAGTTTATAACCAAGAAGGTTCAGGTTACGCCAGAATATGTTATGAGAAATGTCAGGGATATAATCCAAAGATACGATAACATACAATTTCTCTTTGCAAAAGGTAGGACCGAAGCTACAAGAGTTACCAGAAAAATATTCTTCTCTGGCAATGCTTATAAAGAATTAGATTTGCAGTTAGCTTACGACCTAAAACTTTTATAAAACATGTGGTCTTCTCCGGAAAAATACCTCAGAGAGGTCGATGACGTTAACACTAGATTAGCGAAACTAGAAGGCTTCCTAGAAGACAAAGAAGCTAAGATAAGTCTAGCAGAATTCCTAAGAAACAATTTATATTTTACGACATATCTCCTTACAGGAATAAAGTTAGCCCCTTTTCAGGAGATCACTTTAAGGGGTATGTTTAATAGAAACTTTAGTATGTGTGTCTGGGGCCGTGGTTGCGGTAAGTCGTTTATTGCTTCTGTATATTGCTTCCTTCAGTGTATATTTGAACCTAACACAAAGATACTTATAGCTGGCCCAACTTTTCGTACAGCTAGGTTTATTTTTAACAACATAGAAAAAATCGTTGAAACAAAAGAGGCTATTTTATTAGCTCAAGCTTTCGGAGCTAAGACGAAAAGAAACGACCAATACGAATGGAAAATAAATGGAGGCACTATAACAGCTATCCCGTTAAGTGGTGAAAAAATACGTGGTTTCCGTGCTAATATACTTGTCCTAGATGAGTACCTTTTATTGCCAGAAGATATTATCAGAAATGTTTTAATGCCTTTCTTGGTTGCCCCTCAAGATATGAAGCGTCGTATGGAAGTTAAAGAAGTAGAGGATGATCTTATAAAGAAAGGGGCGCTTAAAGAAGAAGATAGAACTAAGTTTGAAAATAAATCCAAGATGATAGCTTTGTCTTCTGCTAGCTACACCTTTGAGAATTTATACAAAACTTACCAAGAATGGATTGCTAAAATTCAGTCCCCAGAGGACCTAAGTGACGCAAAATACTTTGTGTCCCAAATGGGGTACGAAGCCTTGCCAGAAGAGATGATCGACAGAACAATTATTGAGGAGGCTCAAGAAGGAGGAGCTTCTCACTTTTCCTTCCAACGAGAATATTGTGCTCAATTTACTGACGGAAGCGATAGCTATTTTAGTGCTAAAAAAATGGAGACATGCACACTAAAGGGAGAGGAAGAACCTTGTACATTAATGGTGGGCAGAACAGGTAAGCGCTACGTATTAGGTATTGACCCTAATATGAGCGATAGTCCGACGGCCGATTACTTTGCTATTGCCGTAATGGAAATTGATGACAACACGGGACAGGGAACTTTGGTTCATTCTTACGCGGGGCTAGGCAGTTTAAATAATCATGTAAAATATTTAGCTTATTTACTTCAAGCTTTTAATATTGTTTTTATATGCCTTGATAATGCTGGATCTGATACTTATTTAGATAGTTGTAACGAGTCTCAATTTTTTAAAGATGCTAGAGTAAATTTAAAAACCATACCCTTAAACTCAGACGCAGAAGGCTTAGAGTATCAAAAATCGCTAAGAACAGCTAAATTAAAATATAATCAAGAAAATAATCAGATTTGTTTTAATCAAGTTTTTACTAGTAATTTTATTCGTAGAGCTAATGAGTATCTTCAAGCTTGTATAGATTATAAGAAAATTTGGTTTGCTTCGAGAACAGCTTCCAATGAGGTCTTCTTTAATAGGACTAGCTCAATTAGACTACCATATCCCAAAAAACTTATATTTATAGAAGATAGAAAAGAATGGTCAATGCTTGATTTTATTGAGCATCAAGACGATATGATCTACCAAACCAAGAAACAATGTAGTTTAGTGGAGCATAAAGCTACCTCTAGGGGCTCTCAGAATTTCGACCTACCACAACACCTCAAAAGGTCTACCTCCCCTAACAAGGCTAGAAAAGATAATTATTCTGCTTTAATGTTGGCAAATTGGGGGCTTAAGCTGTATAACGATATAAATAACACAGAAAGTACAATTAATAAGGAAAGTTTTGAGCCTATTATGTTCTTTTAAGTGTAAATAAATCGAAAACAGCTCTTATGCCATTTAGTATTAACACAGGTCAAATAGATGCGCCAGCTTTTAGGCGCTATTTTAACGAAAAGCTTTCTGGTTCAAATTCTTACCTTTCAGGATTCTATACTCATGATAATAGGTCAGGTTTTATTTCTTTAACAGAAGGAGGACCGAACTCTTTTACTGGGTATAGTGGGGATATTATGTCTAGGGTTTCTGGCTTGTCTTCTCAACTTAGTGGCACTTTGGATGTTTCTGGAGAGTTAGCTTGGCAAAAGTCCGTAGATGTTTCAGGACATGCCGAAACATATACTAATTCTGCGAGCGGTTACCTACAATCAGAAATAGAAACAGCTTCTGGTAATTTTGCTACAGTTAGCGGCGAGTTCCTTAAGTCTGGAAGTTTTTATCATTCTGGGTCGGGGGACTTTAAGGCTTCCGATACGATAACAGGGGCTTTAGCTTTTTCTTCCGGGCATGACGATAGTTTCGGTCTTTTTGTTGCTAGTGGAGATACAACGACCAGCGCAGGATGGATGAAGTTAGCAGGCTACCCAGAAATGACTGGTTATGTTTCTGCCTCTAGCGGAGATATAAAAAGTAGCCTTAACGCTACTGGCCTTGATCTTAATAATTCCATATATAACATAACCTCAGAATCTTCTACTGTCTTTGGAGCGGAGAAAACTTTTAACTCAGGAATAAAGACTGATAAAGTTACTTTTGGTAACGGGGCGGTTAAACTCATAGCTAATGAAAATGAATCTATAACTTTTAATGATGCTAGCGGAGCGTTACTTACGCTTGCTGGCGGATACGGAACTGACGCTCCAGTCTTTTCTGTCACAGATAAAGCAGGCATGCCTTTAATGGACATTTTCGAAGATGACGTAATTAATATGGGTCCATACGGCAAAAATATATTTAGCATCAGTGGGCAAAAGATAGCGATGCAGAATCTACCAGTTTACCCTAACACTGGAGGCTTAGACAACGGAACATTGTATGTTAGCGGTAGTACTACTGCTGGCGGAAAACATTTAATGATAATTTAAAATGACAAAGAAAGAAAATAAAAAAGAGGAAGTAAAACCAATGATGACAAGCTTTGCCTCGTCTGCTTATACGACTACGGAACAGTCTTCGAGGACACGTAGGAATGTAGGAGGACAAATAGAGAGGACAAATAGGTTTGAAAATATTGAGAATGGTTTAGTTCCTTTTAAGTACACAAAAGGAGTTAAGAATAAAAGCTCTCTTAACGTAAGAGATGCAGTTGTACTTTGCCAAAAAGCTTATTATAATTTTGCTGTTTTCAGAAATGTTATTGATTTGATGACGGAGTTTTCTTCTACTAATTTATACTTTACAGGAGGAAGCAAAAAGTCAAGAGATTTTTTAAGCGCTTTATTTAAAAAGATTGACATGCAAAGTTTCCTAGATAGATTCTTTAGAGAATATTATCGTTCTGGAAACGTATTCATACATAGGTTTGATACTAAACTTCAGCCCGAAGATTTTAAAAAGATAACTCAAACTTACGGAGCCTCTTCCTTGTTGAGCAGCTCTTCTGAAGGGACTTTGCCTTCTAGGTATATAATTCTTAATCCAGCCGACATAGAAATGGGAGGAAATATATCTTTCTTCTCTGGTCAGTACTACAAAGTTCTTAGTGACTACGAATTAGAGAGACTTAGGAACCCAAGGACAGAAGAAGATAAAGAAGTTTTCGATTCCTTAGATCCAGACACGAAGAACGCCATCCAACAAATGAGAAAAGGAAAGAGTCTAGGTTTACTATCTCTTAAACTAGATCCTAAAAAAGTTACCCCTGTATTCTACAAGAAGCAAGATTACGAACCCTTTTCTGTTCCGTTGGGGTACCCTGTTTTGGAAGACATAAACTGGAAGTCTGAAATGAAGAAGATGGATATGGCTATAACTAGAACGACAAACCAAGCTATACTTTTAATAACTATGGGCTCTGAGATGAAAGACGGAAGCCTTAATGTTAATCAAAGAAGTATAGAGACAATGCAGAAACTTTTTGAAAACCAGTCTGTTGGTAAAGTTTTAGTATCCGATTATACTACTCAAGCTAAATTTGTTATTCCTGATATCGCTGGTATATTAGATCCTAGGAAATATCAAGTTGTTAATCAAGACATACAAATGGGGCTTAATAATATTCTAGTTGGTGAAGAAAAGTTTGCTAACACTAGTATCAAAGTTCAAGTTTTCATAGAAAGGCTAAAGCAAGGACGAGACGCTTTTATAAATCAATTCTTAATTCCAGAAATAAAAACAATTTGTAAATCTTTAGGCTTTAAGAATTTTCCAACGCCTCATTTTGAGGAAATAGAGCTGAAGGATAAGACTACTTGGAATAGAGTTGTTGCCCAACTTCTTCAATACGGAGTATTAACACCTGAAGAGGGCATGCAAGCTATAGACTCTGGCAGACTACCAGAGACCAGCGAGTCGATAGATTCACAAAAGAGATTTAGGGATCTAAAAGAAGAGGGATTATATTCTCCTTTAATTGGCGGCGGTAACCAAGATGGCAACCAAGCTGGAAGACCAGAAGGAGAGACTTCTCCTCAAACCACAAAGAAGGTTTCTCCTATAGGGGAAAATACTGTGGGGAGCGCTAAATTTAGCGTAGAAAAAATAAAAGAGAACCTTGCTACAGCTCAGAAACTTGAGGCTCAGGTTCAAGAAAGCTTAAAGCTGAAATATGAGAATAAAAGAGTCACCAATAAGATTAGATCAATATCAGATCAAATCTGTAAAGTGATTATGGCTAATGAACCAATAGATAAATGGCTTGAAAAAAGTAAAGATTATATTGAGAATCCAGTAGACACAAATCATAACAGAGTAGAGGAGATAGAGGCTCTAGCTTGCGAACATCAAGTAGATGACTATTTAGCTAGCTTGCTTCTAGAAAGTAAAATTTAATCATGAGCGAAAATAAAGATAATATTCAAGATGTGAACCAGTATATGGGCGGGGTAGATATAGACTTGGTTGTTCCCGACATACCCTTACCTCCTGAACCAGAAGAAAAGAAAGAGGTTAAAGATGAAGTAGAAGGAGCTTTTAAGTTTGCTTTTATTGGCGCTGGACAAGGAGGATCTAGAATAGCAGAGAGCTTCCATAAACTCGGCTACAGAAAGATAGGCATTGTTAACACAGCCCAACAAGATTTAAATACTATCAATGTTGAGAATAAACTTTGCATTGGAGCAGGTGGAGCCGGAAAGGACAGAGCTGTTGCCGCAAAGTGCTTCGACGAAAGAAGAGACGATGTTTTAGATTTTATGAGAAGGTCTTTTGGAGAAGACGTAGATAGAATCTTTGTTTGCGCAGGAGCAGGAGGAGGTTCTGGCGCGGGGACTTTAGTTCCTTTAGTGAAGACAGCTCAGGAGTTACAGGAGACTATCCACTCTGATTCGAAAAAGGTAGGAGTTATTCTTGCCTTGCCTAAGTATTCAGAGGGCAGGAGGGTCAACGCTAATGCTTATGCCACACTAAAAGAAGCTTGTGACTTAGTTGAACAGGGAGTTGTTTCTCCGCTAGTCATCATAGATAACGAAAAAACTAGCAAGATATATTCTAATGTCTCTGTATCGAATTTTTGGCAGACTGCTAATATGAGTACAGCTGGAGTATTTCATCTATTTAATATGACAGCTTCAAAAGATAGCTCTTATTCTTCTTTTGACTCTAGTGATTATAAAAGTGTGCTAGATTCTGGAATTACTATTTTCGGCGCTACTCCGGTTCCTCAATGGGACGACCCGGTAAGTATTTCTAGAGCTGTTAGAAGTATAGCTCAAAGCGGAAGTATGTCTGGCGGCATTGACGTCTCTACCGCAAACGCAGCAGGAGCCATTCTCATTGGCGGAAAAGAAGTTCTTGATAACATTCCCCAATCTAATCTAGATGAAGCTTTTGACCAATTAACTAGAATTTTAAAGTCTGGAAGTGTAGTACATAGAGGAATATATAGTGGAGACAAAAATAATTTGACTGTATTCACTATTATTGGCGGCATTTCAACTCCTAGCGACAAATTGAAAGAACTAATGAAGCTCGGGGATTTAGAAGAAACCTCTTAAAAAAATATTTCCAAAATAGGAAAAACTAATGTAATATCGAATATAAATAACAGGAGAAATTTATTATGGCATCAAAAGACACAGTATTCAATTTAAACACGCAAAAAGGAAGTAAGCTAACGTACTTGACTGACCCTACAGCAGCGGGAAAGATAAAGTACCTAGCTGGTACTACAACCCCACAAAGCGCAGCAGATGTAGACACAGGGATAACAGGAATAGTCATTCCAATCGGACACGGGGCTTTAGATTTAGGTCAAGGCACTTCAGATGGGTTAAACCAAATTGGCGACCCCGCAGAGAAAAATTACTCTTTAACAAGTGGAGATTTTCAAATTACAGGACCTTCTGCCGGTATAGCAGAAAAAGACGGAGGAGCTCAGAAGTTTGTAAACGCTGTTCTCGATAGCGCTTATGTTGCTTACGACTCGGGCGTTAAGCAAGGAAGCGGTCTTTCTAGCATGACTATTTCAAGAGGAGACCTAACTTTAAACAATAGTAAAGTAACTGGTATTTCTGGAGTAGTCAATACTTATTCAAGGAGTTATAGCGTAACATTCGGTTATAAACAGTCAGGTATGCTAACTGCTGGAGCCACTGCGGCATTACCAGATATTTCTAACGATTTAGCTACTGAAGGTGGAGATGGACCGTTCTAGTCCACTTAGTTAGTTCTGTTATTTATAGAAAACCCCCAATTCACTTGGGGGTTTTTGTTTTATTTTTTTTAAAATTTTTAAAAATAGGTGTATAATATTTTAGGCCGAATGAATCATTTAGACGTAGAGTTTTATTGTACTGGACAAGCCGAACCCTTAAATAGGGAAGACGAGGCTATAGAGTTCTCTTCAAAGCTAGCAAAAGCTCTACAAAATAAGATGGAAAAGCATAATCTATCTAACGATAAGAATATAACCTTAGATACGTTGAAGATGGCTTTTACGAACGCTTTAACTCATTCCCTTAGTTCTTCTTGGGCTTTAGCAAAAGTTAATATGTTTCTAAATTCTTCTAGCGCTGGCTATATAGATGACTCTGATCATTTTGAACCTTCTATGGAAGAGATTAAAGAAGCAGAGAGAGAAATTAAAAAATATGGCTTAGAGAATTATGAATTCAATAGCGCCGACGATTTATATCTACAAACAGACAAAGAGCTTAGGGCAGATGCTCAAAAGTGGATAGACAACTTAAATTAAAATATTATGAAGTATACAACTATTTTTAGTTCAGAAATAAAGCCGATTATCTCAGAGGAAAAAGATAAATATCTAGCTTTAGCGTCTGCTCTAGAGGTTGCTAAATTTTTGCCAGAAGTAGATCCCGAAAAGAATGTGGATTTACTCCCGGTAGCTTTTAACGCCTTTGTAGCAAACCGAGTAAATAAGAATGGCGACGTTGTCGACACCGACACGGCCTTGGCTTTTTATAAAGATTTCAAAAACAAACCAATTAACATAGAGCATAACAGAGATAGAGTCATCGGCACTATACTAACCGCTGGTTTTTCAGAGTTTGGGTCCGATAACCCTCTCACTGAAGAAGAAGCTCGAGAATTAAAAGGCCCTTTCAATGTCACTCTTGGCGGAGTTATATGGAAGATTGTTAACAAGCAAGTTTCAGACCTTATAGAAAGCTCTGGAGATCCTACTAGCGAAGATTACATGAAGATAAGTGCTAGTTGGGAATTAGGCTTTAGTGAATATAATTTAGTACTTTTAGAAGGAAGTGATAAGAACATAGAGAATGGTCTCATCGTCGATAACGAAGAAGAGATAACTTCCATGGAAAATAACCTAAAAGCGTTGGGAGGCGAAGGTAAAACTAAGGACGGAATGTTCGTTTACCGTAAAGTAGTAGGGGATGTAGTTCCTTTAGGCATAGGCTTAACAGAGAATCCTGCTGCCGACGTGAAGGGTGTAGCCACAACGGAGACACTCAAAGAGGAAAAAGAAAATTTTGCTGAGGTAGAAGAAACTTCACAAAAACAACAAAATATTGTAATAAACCAAAACGAGGATATAGCTATGAAAATAGAAAGTATTAAAGAAATCACTGATGATTCTTTGAAGCAACTTTCTGCCTCGGCTGTCTCTGACTTTATCGAGTCAGAGCTTAAGGAAGCTTCCGAGAGGTTTTCAGCCGAAAAACACGCAGCAGAAAAAGCTCTCAAGGAGGCTCAGGATAAACTGGAGTCTGTTTCAGCAGACAGTGAACAAGTAAAGACAGAACTAGACAATGTAAAGGAAGAGTTATCTTCTTTGAAAGTCGAGAAAGAACAGAAGGAAGCCGAAGAACTATTCAATCAAAGAATGGCGTCTTTGGACGAAGCTTTTGTTTTGGAAGACGAAGACCGTAAAGTTCTGGCTTCTCAGATCAAAGAACTTGATACAGAAGGATGGGAAGCTTTTTCCTCCAATGTCAACGTTCTTCTTAGGGACAAGTCAAGAGAAATCTTGGCTAAGCAGGAAGCCGAACAGGCTGAGGAAGTAGAAGCAAAAGAAGTTACGAATGCTTCGGAAAACATCGTTGAAGATGCTATTGATAGAGGTGAGGCTACCGACGAGGTAGTTCCCGCTTCCACAGAAGCTTCTGAAACATCTACTTACGATAAATTTAAAGACGCTTTCAGCGTCGAACAGTTCGATATTAAATTCTAATTAGGAAAATAAAAATATTATGGCAGCGTTTGTAAAAAACACACAACGGCTAAAGCCTTTTAGGCAACACGCCGAGACTGACGTCGTAAATCTTTTTAGCCTTCAGGACGATGACGGAGACGTGGTCGCTTCTTATTCAGATCTTAAAGCCGATGGCGGTAAGATCAATAAGGGCGTTCTAGTGTCTGTCAAAGGCAATGGCTGGAAAAATTCTGACGATCCAGTAGGGAAAACAGGTATTGGTAACCCCGGTGCTTCGTTTAGTAACACGGTATCATTCCGTTATGGCACAACTGCGACAGTAGAGCCCTTTAAGAGTGGAGAAGCTCCTCTCGGCATCACCCTTTGGGATGTTGCTGAAGTGGACGAGAACGGCGAAAAGCTGATCTATAACCCTCGTAAGGCCGCTGAGATGCAGGCTGTGGTGAGTGGTCAGGCAGTTCCTGTCTTGACTAAGGGTATTGTACTTTACAGTGGTAATCTAACTAGTGGTGGAGCTAACTCCGTAACCGCTGGTTCGACAATTTATGCTGACAACGCGAATGGTGGTTCTCTTAGTACCTCCGCTACCTCTGATGGTAGTGTTGCTCAGACTAAGGTTGGTACCGCGCTTGGCTCTGTAGATGCAGACGGTTTCATTCTATTGAAACTTGATTTATAATAAAGGAGATTTAAGAAAATGAGACTTAAGTTAAAAAACACTCCAGAACAAGTTGAGCTTATCAAAGCCATGGGTTCTAAAAACCAGCTTGTTGCTCGTGAAGCATCTGAAGCTTTCGCGGCTTTTCTAGGCCCGGTAATCCAAAGAGTTTTGCAGCAGGCTGCAACAGCAGGAGCTATCTATACAGATGCTCCTTTTAATCAAGACGAAGGCGCTAGCTATCCGTTGGACTTGTATTATAACGAGACCAATGACGGTTATGTAAGCACTTGGTCCCAGAGCGTTGCTGGTGGTCTTCCGACCTCTCAGGACGTATCTGCGATTCAAGAGCTGAAAATTGCTACGTATCGTTTGGACAGCGCTGTTTCTATCACAAAGAAATATGCGAGACAGGCTAGACTCGATGTAGTCAGCAAATTAGTTGAGCGTATGTCTCAGGAAGTTTTAGTAAAACAAGAGACTAACGCTTGGGCAGTTGCCCTTTATGCACTTGCTAACGCAAGTACATCTAGTGTTACTGCGGATAGTGTGGGTATCTCTGGCTTAGCCGCTGGTAGTCACGTTATTCCTTCTGCTACTGAAAGCGTATTTCAGTTGGCTGACTTGAACAAGTTGATGACTCTTAATAAGAGAATTAATCAGTCTTGGGCAGGTGGCACTGCAGACGCTTCTTATAGCGCTGGCATTACTGACATTTATGTTAGTCCTGAGATCAAAGAGCAGATTCGCGCTTTCGCTTATCAGCCGATGAATACTCGAGCCGGTTCTAGTGGATCAGAAGCTACATCTATCGCTCTCCCAGATAGCATCAGAACTGACGTTTTCAATTCTGCTGGTATGCAGGAGATCTATGGTGTGAACGTTGTTGAGCTTAATGAGCTTGGCATTGGTCAGAAGTACAACACTCTGTTTGATGAGTTTGACTCTGGCAACATCGCTCCTAACGGTTCTGGTGGCGCTCACGGCTTGGCAGCTAGCACTGACGAACTTCTTGTCGGTGTCGACAACAGTAAGGGCGCTTTTGTTCGCGCTGTTGCTCAGGATTCTGATTCTGGCGATACTTTCACCACTCAGCCTGACGATCAGTTCACTCAACGTAATGAGAGAATTGGTTTCTACGGTTCTTTGGAAGAAGGTCGCGTATGTATCGATGCTCGTGCAGTCGTAGGCTTGGTTGTCTAATATAAGTTAGACACATTACATTTAAGCCCCCTTTTCGGAGGGGGCTTTTTTGTTCTTTTTTTAGGGGGTTTTGTGTAAAGTATGTATAACGGATAAAGGAATAAGTTATGGCAGCAAAGAAAAAAACAGTCAAAAGCACAGCAAAGAAAAAGACTCCCAAGTCTCCTAAGAAGTTAATGCAAACGCATGCTATGGAGGAGAAGCAAGGCTTCGAAAAGACAACCTTAGACCAAATTTGGGGCGATACAGGCAATTCTAAATACGGGACGCTAGAGGAAACAGAGTATAGCTCACAGATAAGAGCTATGAATAAGAGCGACCTTCATTCTCACGCTATAAAGCTTGGCATTTTACCCGTAGAAAACAGAGACTTACTTACTAAAAGATTAGTGAGAGAGTTCAAAAAACACGTACTATCTTTCAAAAAACCTAGAAGCTCAAGTGCTAACAAAAAGTCTAATAAGGTTTCTGATTCAGCTAAGTCTATACTAGCCCAAGGAAGATAGGTTAAAATTGCCATGCCTATATGTCTTCCATTAGAACAGGTCAATTAGACGTAGGTGGATTAAAAGAGTATCTTTTAAGACCTGAGTCCTCTAGCTTATCCGGAAGCGCTTCTAATATATCTGGCTTTTACCCTTATACGGGAAACCCTGCTCAATTTATATCCACTGGAGATGTACACACTATAAGTGGGCATATTTCTGGCTATATAGGTTCAGTTAGCGGGGTAATAAGGACAGATCTAGCTCAGTCTGGCGTAGATTTAAGCGGGTACACTACTTCCGTAAGCAACGAGCTTGCCGCTGATATAGATAATATTAGCGGGGATATTAGGGAGGTTAGCGGCGACTTAAGATATGTAAGCGGACTTGCTGCAGAGAATCAAGCTGATGTAGATTCTATAAGTGGAAATTTAGCAACTTCGGGAGAAAGTCTAAGCGTACTAATAACAGGAGCGAGCGGAGACGGGGTAAGCGGTTTTGTGACTGGCTTTGTTAGGGTCACTAGTGGAGAACTAAACACAAAAATAACTAACTTAGATACTTCTCTTAAAGCTCATGTATCTTCTGATTATTTAACTAAAAAAAATTTAGAATCTAACGTTTCTGGTATAGTCCATTATGAAAAAACGCCTCATTTAAATAAAGGCTTATATATAGACAAAGTCACTACAGAAGCAAGCGTAAGTCATATACAGAGTGGTTCAGTTTTATATAATATAGTTACTGGGCATCAAGAAGGTGGAGCGAATTATGATGTCATGACAAACTATATGAGAATGCCCCACAGTGGCCAATCCTACAGCTACGAAAACATTATAGTAAATTCGATAATGTACAAAGCTAGCGAAAACATAATAACCTAAAATGGCTGCTTACAATGGAACACGAAGAAAGTTGACAGATAGTTTAGTTTTATACACTAATGAATTATCTAAAAAGAGTTTTGCTGGCGAGCCTTCTACTAATTTAATAGAGACGGCTGAAGAAGATGGGGACTTTGATTTAGGAGGGGGTTACAGTTTCTATAGGATATACAAAGATAAAGATCCTAATCAGCAAGGTATGTTTAAGTCTCTTGCTCCGGGAAGTATAACCAATGAAGACGTAGTATACAAGGTCTCTTATAGTGATAGTAGTCATATAGCTGCAGCCTTAGGTCAAGGCTGGAGCGGAATACCTTTGAATATTGGCTCTGAGTACACGTTATCGCTAGACGTTTTTGTCTCTGAGTCTCATGTTGTTACAGGAATTCAAGAGACTGGAGTAGTGAAAGTCTATGCAACGAATTACCCTGCTATTTGGGGTTTGTATGACTATAGCAAAAAAGGGACGTGGCAATCTATATCTTTGTTGATAAAGCCTGCTTTATTAAAAGAAACACCTATTCAATCTGGTAATACTGGTTCTGGTTATTCTGGCTCAAGTGGAACTATAACATCTTATATTAATTACAAAGTTAAAATGTACCCAAAAGGAAATTATCCTTTTCAGACAGGAGACGCAGGTAAAGCTGGCAAACACGGATATATACTTTTTAAAAATTTACAACTAGAAAAGAATAGAAAAGTTTATTCTGGTTCAACTCATAAAACTAGATTTATATTAGGTAGACCCGCAGGAAGCGCCAGTTCAGTAGCTCATTCCTCTAGGAGTTCTGCTTCTGGTTTAAAAGATCTAAGTAATAATAATAATTCTTTTAATTTAGGAGGGGCTTCTTTTGACTCTAATAATACTCTTCTTTATTCTAATAAAGGTTCTTTCGGTTCTTTTGTGGATTTAGGCATAAAGCAAGGAGGCACTAATGCTTCCTCTTATCTTTCTCTTGGGTCAACAACAACAAAAACTTACGACTTCTGGGTAAACTTAACTTCAGCAGATATAGAATATTCTACTTTATTTTATAGCGATGTAACTGAAAGCTCTAAGTTTGTATCTAACGAAGATGTATCCAAAAAACAACACATATATATATTTGATAATAGAGTATTTTGTGATTTTAATAATGTTAATTCTTTATCTACTAGTGCTTTTACTAAAGATGCTGTTATCTCTAACGATACTATACATAATGTTTCTGTGGTTACCAATACAAGCTCCTCAACAAATAAAGTCAAAATATATGTAGACGGAAAGGAAAGAACAACAGAGGCCCTATCCGACTTAAATTCTCCTTCTAATCTTATTGTAAAATCTTTTGAAACTACTACTACCTCTGCAAAGGCTTTTAAAGCAGGATCTACTATAAATTATAAAATATCATCTTTTAATGAGACAGGAGAATCAAAAGCGACAAACTTAAAAAAAGTATTAATTAAGAACTCAAACTCAGCTATTAGATTAAATTGGGCTAATGTAGCAGAAGCAGAAAACTTTAAAATATATAGATCTATAAATGCTTTAGGTAGGTTTGATGGTGTCTCGCTTTTAACCACAATATCCAATGCTTATTTTGGCGGACAAAGCTCCGATACTCTTTCTTTTATTGATGATAACTCAAGTATTGTTTCAAACGGAGCCCCGAAAGATGCAAACGACTATGAAAAATATTCATTAAAGAATACTACTTTTTATGATGGTACAGACTTAAAAGCTTCAATAGGCTCTTACCCAATAAACAACTATACAAGTGGAAAAAATTATGCAGAAGGAAAAATATATAAAGTATCAATATATAAAAAAGCATTAAACAAAAATCAAATTTTAGATAACTATTTACAAGGAGCAGAAGATTTTGATACAGTTAATAACACAACAATTAACGTATCTACTAGCACCTCTGGTAGTTTAGGAGGATATTAAGAAATGTCAAGCAAAGTAAATTACGGAAGATATAGAGTAAATACAGACGGATTAGTATTTAGAGTGGATGGCTATAGCGATAGAAGCTACGATCATAATACTGAATATTGGAGAGATTTAGCCCCGAGTGGCCTTGATGTTAAGTTGACCGACTCAGGTCTTTACGATGACACTAGTGGTTACTACAAGTTTAGAAACCCAGATAACGCTACAAATAAATACGCTGCAGTTTCTGGCGCTAACTTCACAGGACTTAGATCCTTAGGTGTTTTAAAAGACGATGATTCAAGTTTTACAATAGAAGCATTCTTTGAAATAAAATCTTCTGGCGAAAACTCTCCTCCAGATGATGGGGCAGTGATTTTTGGGAATACAGATGCAGGAAAAAATGGGTACTGTTATGGGTTAGTGGCTAAGACAGGAAATGGAGGAGAAATAAGCGGAATAAATGCTTTTATAGCTTCTAACAAAGTACAATCAAGCGTAAATATTCCTTGGACAGGTGTCGAAGTCGTTATTTCAGACGTTAACAATCCTTCTATATCTGGATCTGATTTCAGGCATGCTGCTATGACTTATAATAGTTCTGATGGAAAGATGATAGGCTACCTAGATGGAATAGCCAAAGGTACTGGCACTTTTCCTTCTTCTAATACCGATGGCTTTCATAACGGTACAGTGGATGGTGTCTATCAACAATTTTATATAGGAGGTAATCTCGACTCAGGTTTAAATACAAACATGGGAATGGTAGGTTGTTATAATAGAGCTTTGTCTAGTGGGGAGGTTATAGGTAACTGCAAGGCTGTTAAACATAGATACGGACAAGGGTATTAAGTGTAATTTATATAGTATATGGCTGTTAAAAGGTATGTTGGCGATAAAATCGTCGGTTTGGATAGTGAGAAGACTGCTGCTTTAAGTACGGTTTCTGACGGAGCTATCTACTATTCAACTGATTCTCCTTATAAGATATACTTAAAAGAAAACGGAGCTTGGCAAGAAATATCCAGTAGTGCTGGTGGAGGCTCTGACCTAAATAATACTGGTCAAGTTCTACATAGAGATATACATGTTATAAGCGGAAACCTTGATACGACTGGACAGTTTTTACATCGTGACGTTCATGCTGTAAGTGGGAACCTTTATACGACTGGAGAGCTTTTGCATCGTGACGTTCATGTCGTAAGTGGGAACGTTGATACGGTAACGACTAACCTTGATACGACTGGACAGCTTTTACATCGTGACGTTCATGTCGTAAGTGGGAACGTTGATACGGTAACGACTAACCTTGATACGACTGGACAGCTTTTGCATCGTGACGTTCATGTCGTAAGTGGGAACGTTGATACGGTAACTACTAACCTTGATGCGACTGGACAGCTTTTACATCGTGACGTTCATGTCGTAAGTGGGAACGTTGATACGGTAACGACTAACCTTGATGCGACTGGACAGCTTTTACATCGTGACGTTCATGTCGTAAGTGGGAACGTTGATACGGTAACGACTAACCTTAATACAACAGGGAGTCTTTTACATCGTGACGTTCATGTCGTAAGTGGAGTAGCTCACGGTAAGGCTTCCGATGTTTTTAAGACTATAGCTGTAGCTAATGAAGATGATGTCGTAGCTGCAGGAATTACTGATACTTTGACTTTTGTAGCTGGTAGTAATACAACTATAGCTACTGATGCTACTAACCAAACAGTAACTATTAACTCAGCTGGAGCTGCTGGTGGAGAGGCTAATGTTAATCCTGACTGGACTCAGGCCTCAGCTTCTTCAGATGCCCACATATTAAATAAGCCCGGCGTATTAGGAGTCTCTTCTAACTATGCAGAAGGAAGTCTTTTGCCAGCTGGTAATTCTACTCATGGCAATACTTTTTTACGTAAAGACGGAAGCTGGGTAGTTGCTAATAATTATTCTTTGCCTTCTGCTAGTTGCTCTACTCTTGGTGGAGTTAAGTTAGTAAGCGATACAGCACAGACAGTTGCCTCAGAAAGTGTTTCGAGTACAGCTAGTAGATCTTACGCTGTGCAATTTAATTCTTCTTGTGAGGCTGTGGTAAATATACCTTGGGTAAATACTTGGCAACAAGTATCAACGAGTCAAGTAGGTTATGTAGCTCAGTTACCTGCTAGTCATGGAGGTAAGTTTTTAAAAGCAGATGGTAGTTGGGAAGTGCCAGCTTACGATTCAACGAATACTACCTATGGTGTTTCTATACCAGAGTCTACGACTAAATTAAGGCTAACTGGTAGTGATGCTGCCACAGATGACATTGAGTTTGTAGGAGCTGGTCTTGTGTCAGTTGCTCGTGATAGCGATTCTAAGTTTACTATATCAACTACGGCAACGAATAACGCAGGTACAGTTACCGCTGTTACAGCTACCTCTCCTTTAGCTTCTTCTGGTGGTACTGCTCCCGATATAAGTTTACCAACGACCGCTGTCGTTTCTGTGCTTAAATTAAGCACATCTGGCACAGATAATTGCGTATCGACTACTTGTCTTAAAGGAGCGTATAACGCGGCTTCTTTAACAGGGGATATTCATGCTGATCGTTTGCCAGCTACAGCTAAGTGCCAAGGAACACTTACGGAGCATCTAACGGCTGCAGAAATACGTACGTGTTTAGGTACAGGTAATGGCAATCTTGTTCCAGCTGCAGGAACCGGGAATGCAGCAAAGTTTTTAGCCAACGATGCATCGTGGCAAGTTCCAATTAATACTTGGCAGCAAGTATCAACGAGTCAAGTAGGTTATGTGGCTCAGTTGCCCTCTGCTGAAGGAGGTAAGTTCCTTAGGGCGGATAATACTTGGGTAATTCCCCCCAACGATAATACTTGGCAGGAAGTAACAACGGCTCAAGTAGGTTATGTGGCTCAGTTGCCCTCTGCTGAAGGAGGTAAGTTCCTTAGGGCGGATAATACTTGGGTA
>Ga0315331_10000663_pt1 | contig 24371 bp, 26 predicted proteins | sample M160m34915metaG_FD_203456 | JGI IMG/M metagenome (GOLD analysis project Ga0315331, IMG submission 203456) | Ammonia-oxidizing marine archaeal communities from Monterey Bay, California, United States - M1 60m 34915 | ecosystem: Environmental > Aquatic > Marine > Intertidal zone | place: USA...
GTGCTCGTCGAAATGGCGCAATATAATGTCAAGCACCTCCCGGCTAAGATGTGTGAATGCGCCATTATCCATGGTGTATTACTGTTGTGCAATTGTTTCGATAATACAGTTTGTAAATATTAAAAACCAGGGTGTATTGTCCAATTATGATTTAAAAATGTACGAATACTGCGCGGAGTCTCATTTCCGGCGACCTCGTTGAAGACACGAATATATTGGACGGACGATCACTTGTTGTGGAAACGTCCAAGCCTGCGGGAAAAGACGACAACTGGATCGTTGTGTTTATGTGTGGGTCGTTGTACTTGTTTTCTTCGCGCTGACAACCGAATCGATCAAATCTTTATCGTTTGTTATAACTCAATTCATCGGCGGTTGATTTATAAACAAACATATTTGAACTAAATACAAATAACACATTTACAACATAGCCAGGTGCCCGTGTCCCCGTACCGATATTCATTTTCCAGCATGCGCGAATTTATAACAATATTCACAGAATTGGTACACGCATGTGTCGACATTAGTGTTTATATTACAACCGAGCTTGCTAGTGCTCGAATAAAGCCGAAAGACGAAACAGACTATATAAAAACCGATATTTTGCCAAGATTGCGCATGCGCGAACTGCTGCAGTGGCAGAAAACCCAAATTGATTTACTTGAAAAGTCTACAATCACCAACCAATGTATCAAATTCGTGGACGATTTCATGTCCGCATATGAAATGGCGACAGAAAACAGCCAGTTTAAAAAACATCACATTCCATACATAAAACGCGTTGTTGGTTGGGTTCGTGGCAACCTCGATGCCATTTGCCAACATGAAGCCCGAGATTAGCGAATTTTTCGTGCTCGCGGTGGCTGTGTGCCAACAACTAGACGCATTGCAATCAGCTGAATTACCCGAGTTGTATGAATCACTTGCGATCCTTATGCAGAAAATCACGCAGAGCACCAACAAGTTAGAGGTTGTGAATGATCTTACCTGTGCATTATCCGAGTTTAAGGTTACACACACGCGTCTTGTAAACGAGTTTGTGGACACGATATGTACACGTATGATTAGTACATTGTTGGCGGATTCGTCGTATATGCGGGTGTTTGACGTACTGGCACTACGACATGTATGTTGCGCTCCTAACAATTGTGTTATTGACAACAGTAGGCGTTGTGTGTCTTGTGGTATATTCACCGGATAACACGCATACCGTTGGCGTGTGGCGAGCCGGAAATTGCACAGACGCGGGAATTGAGTACGCTGAACCTTTATCGCACAAAGACTGCATGACAGTTTGTTTCTACAATACACTCTGTCATTACGCTGTGCGTTTAGTTGGCGGTGTGTCTCCGTGCTATATGTCAACCGATGCGAATTTGTGCCAACTGCTTCCCAACAACACCGAATACGAGACTGTCGCGCGATCGGCTGCCACATTTGTGTGATGTCGGGGTCGAATTTTTCCCATCTCGCATTGGCGGTTGTGGAAATGCAGTTTTTATTGAGCAGCGCCGACATTATAATTAACGAAACATGTATCGAGACACCCGAACAATGCAGAGCGGCGCGACTACTGAGTGTACATTTAAAGGCAAGTATGTCAATTGATTTGAAACACAGCCCCACGTTACTTTTTATTCTTGAGCAGCACACATATTTGGCCGGGATTGTGCAAGCGCTGATTGATTACGACACGAAACACAACATCAAGCACGGAACTGTGTGGGTACAAAGTATCATTTACCCACTTACACAAACTTTGCAAATCCTTAACCGGATCAAAACCACACACGGCGCCAAGTACAATAAACGGTGTGGCACCCTTGACCATGAGTGATACCGAGGATATTGACCTGTCGGTGTTTGTTCCGGGCGCGGATAAGAATATTGACCTGTCGGCGTTTGTTCCGGGCGCGGATAAGAAGAAGCGGAGATTGCGGAAGCGGGGCTTGGCGCGCAAAGCCCGCATGGACATAAAAAAAGAAATGCAATCCAAAGCTTTTGCAATTAAACGTACCGGGTTTAAGGCCTTGGTGCGTGAAATTATACACGGAATTAATCCGGAGCTGCTGGTTAGCAAAGACGTGTACGCGACGCTCCAAGCACCCGCCGAGGAGCATGTGACGCATATCTTCAAACAGTGTCAAAATCTGGCCGTGTTTACGGGAGCGAAAACCATTACGCGTGAAGGTTTTCTTTTGAGTGCTGGTGTAGAGCCGGCCAATAAGGATGGTACTGGATGGCACCAGCAGAAGAAAACAAAGAAGGTGACGCTGCCGACTCGCAGTCTGACGAATTAGTCGCGTTGGCCAACACTGGACATGTCGACACCGCGGCGTAGCATGTTAGCTTTGTAAACGCCGACTGCTGCTGTAGTCACACCGTCGTCTTGTTTGTTTGGTCCATCTTTGCCGGTGATTGCCCCGGTTTTTGTGTCGTGCCTGAGGCGCATAAACTCGTTTTTGAACGTTGCAAGCAGTGATTTGCGATTGACAGCTTCGGCATGTTGAATAAATGCGCGCTTTCCAACACTGACGAAATTTGTGTAAATCTTGAGCCGGTTTTCAGACACCAACTGCACCATGTGTGTGACTCCTTTTAGTTTTTCGTCGCGGTTCAGCATGTATCCCGCCTGCCCTGGCCGTTTGGGCATCATTGAAATCAGAGTGTTTGTGTCATATTCGCGCATTTTAGACGCATATGCATTTGCGCGAATCATGTCACCCTGTGCTTCAATTTGGGCAACAAATTTGATATAACGTCCGTTTCCAAACGCTTGATTTATCGCGCGCAGTCCAATCATGTGTTTCTTGATCAACAAAAGCGGAAATGTCCCCTGTGCCAGACGCATTGGCACCAATTCGAGTCCGACAATCTGCTCATTTACCAAACAATATGACCGACATGGTGAGTGTTATTTTTGACCAGGAGGATGCGCGAAAAAAGTTTCTTTCTAAATTTCGCAAAAATATAATACAGCTACAGCGCGACCAGGATGCACGAAACACACAAAAACTGCACAATGGCGAAACTGGCGTATTTTTGCCAACATACAATCTCGCACTCAAGCGCTTTGACGAGAATGCAAACGGCACGCCGATACAGCAAATGCTGCTGGTGTACATTTTGTTTTTTTACACCACGCATACGGAACATTACTTTTCCGAAACAACACCAGCACACGTGCTTAACAAGATTACGGCTGCGGCGCAGGTTTTACCCGACGGCAGTGTTGCGATACACTCTGAGCTGTACGATCGCACCAGACTGATTGTGGACGGCGACCCGGACGCACATTCGCGGGAGCGCGATTACAAAAACATGCAGTATGAGTTGATTGCACGAAACCACACCCCGTTGGGCTTTTTGCTCGACGAATTGATGCGGATCGCACCGTTACTTACCACAACCTCGTGATTGGCCGCGAAAATAAACGAGACAATCGCCATGTTGGAATCGCCGCCATTGGTTGGGTCGATTGTTATGTAGACATTGTTATCCGACGGCACGACATTGTCGGTAAAGATACACGCAAAACATTTTTCGACGTGCCGTGCCAAAAAACACGCATTATTCTCGCCCATACTCTCGCCCATCACTTCCATGACAAACGACTCTGGCGACATTGCATCGAGTACACAGTGCATGTTGTAGAAACTCTTCCACGGTGGCATGAGATAGAGCCGATGGCGACACCGCTCAACAATGCCACTCTCGCGACACCTAGCACACACCATGGAGTAATTCAGGACGTTGAACATGCTTGCGGCCGGGTTTTCACATGAAATCTGGTCCTGGATAAACGATGAAATCGCACTTGCGGGCTCACCGGGTGTCGTAATGCACGTCAGCGTGCGCGTATCCACAACCAGCAGCGGCAGCACGACAGTTTCCCAGAATTTGACATCCATAAAGCCGAATTCGTCAATGATGGAAACGTCGGGCGCAACACCGCGTGTCGACGTTGTTGTCGCTGATTGACAGCACAGTTTGTTAACCTTGCCCCGCGACGTCTTGATTTTTATACCGCTTGCGTTGTCCTGCAGTAAATTTGCATAGTATCCCGACGGCAATTGCTTGAGAAACGCGCGTACTTGTGTCGCGACATTCTGTGCCTGTTTTAGCGACGTTGAAAATACCTCAATGCTGATTCCCTGACCATGAACAAGCAGTAAAACCAGTAAAATGGAAACAATGGTTGTTTTGCCGTTTTGGCGCCCGGTGATAATAATGTTCATCGACTTGCACGACTCGACGTTCATGTACGCAAGATACCGGTGTCGGTATAAGCGGTAGATTTCAGATGGAATCATCTTGGACAAATGACTTGCGACAAGCTGTTGTAGTACAATATCGTGTAGGAAAAAACGTTTGTCCGCTCCAGGCAATTGTCGCAGGAACGTAATTGTCGCAAAAATACGTTCGATTTCGTGCACTGGCCACGACCGGTCACGGTCATACGGCGCATTTCTGTAGTTGCGTTTGTACAAGCTTTTCTTTTTGGCATTTACGTCCTCGCGCAGCAGAATCGAAAAATCACGGTGGATTTGTAACCGATCCTCGCCCTCTGGCAACCCACCGCTGTGATAGTGAACGTGGCAATTTGGGTGATTTTCAAAACACGCCATCATGAAGTCACTAACACGGGTTTTCGCAACCCTGCAGATTTTACTACTATGTGTCGCAAAGCTCTTTATAATAATGTCCCCGAAACCATGGCCACTTTTCGAAAACGCCGACGATCTCGCAACGCTCGCATTTGTAGCAGCACTCTTCACATGGGTCGCAACATTCAGACACAACCCAGAATTCTATGCCTGTTCTCTCGCTGCATCAGTGTTTGCAGTGTTATCGCTTATCGAGGGTATCCGCATGCTTGCCGACGAAACATCCGCGTGGCAAGCACGGACATCAGAAGCGCGCGCAAACGACGCCGCGTGCTATGCGAAACTGCAGGCCGTAAAACATCTCACGCCGAATGCGTACACGTTAACCGACGCTTGTCGCGGCTCAACCAAATACTACTCCGACGCAAGTTACGTGCTGCCAGGCACCGATTCGCCGTCCGACGACGGCACGACATGGATTGTTTTCGAGTGGTTGTTCCTCATGGGACTCACAAGCACGTTTATTGGTATGCTCATTTGTAACATCAAATTGTTCAAAACATATGTCGAAGAACTTAGAATCACAGAATATGCACACCACGTCACCATCATGGACATGCTGGAACGCAATAAGAATTTGCCATCCAACCACGAAACAAAAAAAGTATTGGTGGCATACAAATTGCAAAATACACATTTTAAAAATCCAGACAGCAAGCCCTGATATTAAAGTAATTTATACAATGTTGTTATTGTACAATGGAGACTGACTTTGACAATAGATATGGCGAAAATCTCGCAAAATGGGAATTGGAAGAATCAGTCCCGGCACTTGTGTACACATCACTGTATGATGCAGTTAAAGACAACACAGTAACCGATCCAGCTGTTATAACCGCGTTTAAACAAACATATGAAAAATACAAAGATTGGAAGGAACCAGTCCCGACACGTTTATTCACATCCGTTGTAATAAAAGATTGGAAATGTGATATTACAGTAATCGCATGCGGGCTTGCAAGACTTGCAGTAAACAATGAATGTGCGCTAAAGCGCGACAATTTGTACATAAACAACAACATGTGCGTGAGTTTGGACGAACCATGCACCAACAAGTACGCCAGTGCACGCGACTTGGTTGTTTTGTTGACGTCACTTTTGTACGAAAAAAACAAAGATCGGAACAAATATATCGATTCGCCCGAGGAAATACCCGCCCTGATTGAAATGCTGCGAACAAAAGGCGTCCCGCACATGCTGTGCAATACAATGCACGACGATTCGCTTACGCCGCTGAAACTATACGAAGCGGCACTACACACGTATATTACACACAGCGACTAATCGCGTTTCTTACATACTGGTTCGACCAGGGACCCCAGTTTAGGTACCCCTGTAGCCTGCCCGGTCTTGGCGTTGGTTCCGGCATGTCTTCTTCGTCTGAGCTTGAATCCAGTCCTTCCATCATCAGCGGGATCGTGTTGCACGTCAACCGGATTTTAATGTGCATTGACGATTTATCCATACCCGGTTTATCGATTGACCGAACACAAATTGCCAGATCCTCGGCGGCCGCGTGTTTGTCTAAACACGCCTGCACACCCACGTGAGTTAACAGCAGCTTTTTGTCGACGGGCGTGATGCACGTGTGTGTTGCGAACGCGTCAAAACAGGACTCCATTTTCGGCTTTCCGTCGTCTGTGTAAACCACCATATACGCCGTATCAGTCGGCAGAAAATCACTCATTCCCTGAAATCGGGTATGCACGACACTCAACAGGTCTGCGCGCGTATATACACCCGGTTGGTGAATTTCGGCGCGCTTTAGTATTATTTCTCTATGGATTTGCGGGTTGTTCACAACAATACTTGTGCACTGGCCTTTGTAATGAATTGCGATTTCCCAATCGCCAAAAATCGGAGTAGCAATAAACGCGGATAGACTTGAACCCGGCGACAACGGCATATCAACGTTGCAGAAAACACTATTAGCACACACATTTATGTCCCTTGAACAACGACCGTGTGCCATTATGACGGCCGAATATACGGCACAACTCGCTCGGCGCGATTTGGTCGAAGCTTTGCTTATTGTCGGTATTGTAACCCAGATTCTTGTGGCCGTATTCCAACGCCTCTCGCGCCACGATGAACGCCACAAGTGTAGCGCTGGCAACAGCGCAGCTTATTAGCGGGTTGTTTTTGACAATGCAGGCATATGGACGCGTCGAGGTTGTCGAGGAATCAACCTTTCACGCAACTGCCATTGCAATGTATATCGTGTGTATGCTTTCGCTCGTTTTTCATACACAAAATGGTACTAAATCGCGCACAAGTAGAACGTACACGTATAACGCGCTAATTGTCCACCTATGGTTTATTTTCGTATTAATGGCTGTCGAGGATGGGTTCGTGTATACGTGGCGCAATATAATTGGCAATATAGCGCTTGTTGACATCGTGCTTGGCGTTGGTTATCTTTGTTTGGGCTAATTTTAGCAATCTTTATGCAACATAATCGTTGAACTCAATAAAATACACCATGTTAAAAAATCATTACTTGCCGCTGCTCGTACAACAATCAGAGCGCTTGTCGTGTACAGTGCCCGTGATCCAAGAGTTACCCCTTTTTGGAAAATGACATGAATAACGGCGGCACACGCAGTTGTTGCGTACCGAAATGCACAATTGCCAATCGTGTTTGTGCAAACGGGCTCGTAATGCGGATATGTGGCTGCAAGCGCAACAACAACGGCAATAGCCGTGTATGCCAGTCGGTGTAGAATCATGATACTACACTAAATGCTAGTTTTCGTGTTTATACTATTGCGACCGTTTCACGTAATTCTCGTACTTTTCAATCAACCGATGGGTCGCAATTGCAAGCACAAGCACAATTTCGTACACCACGCGCAGAGCTGCATTCACAAGCATTAAAATTGGCCTAAAGAAATGAATAATTACCATTACAATCCAGTACCACGGAATAACAATCATAATCAACGAAAAATGAATAGACAGCACGAAACAAAGCGGCCCCAGTTCCGGCGACTGACAATTGCCGTCAAACACGTTCAGATCCGGCGTTGGGTCGTACGAGGTCCACCCAAACAGAAACATTGTCGGGATTCGAAGCAGGGTCGGGTGTAGATACCGCAACCAGAAACACGTGTGTTCGCTCATGACGGTTTTGATCGGATAAAAGAGCGTGTACCAGGGATCCTCAAAGGGTGAACACAATGACATTACATCGTCTAAATCGTCTGCATACTTAAAAAAGGACGTCACGCTGACGGGATGCAGTTCGGGAAGACAGTCGCCACCCCCAAAAAAATCGGAAACATCATTGATTGCGCTCACAAGAAACACGAGTCCGTCGTATATTGCTAGAAATACAACGCTCAGAATTTCGAGGAATTTGCTAATAAACGGACCGCCAATAACAAACACTTCAAACAGAAAAATTGAAATGACACATATGATTCCAATAATCACAAATGTAATTATCATATGCTTTAAATCAAAAATAAAATTTTCACTCGCAGTCATTATACTGCTCACAAAACGCTCAACCCATTGCTCCACACCCTTGCGCACATCGCGCACTTTACGTAATGGATGCATTTTATCAATTGTAATTGTTGAAACGCATATATCACGCTTCTTCTGCCACACTCGCCTCAAACATGCCACGCAGGGCCCGGCTCGGCTGCGGCATATCGAGCGTACCCAGATGCCCACTATTGCGCTGAAACAATTTAAATATACCCTGTTCCTTGATAAATGTCCAGCAGGTACCGGGAAATGCAAAATGCGGAACCCGTGCCTCAGTCGACGTGTTGTCCGATGGTCCAGTAATCTCGCCGACCATCGCAAACTGCTGAACCCCGAATACCTTTAGATGTAATACAGATCGGTCATACGCAACATTGTTTTTATCGAACCCTTCATGCCACCCGCGCGATCCAATGGTAGTGTCAGGTGGTCCAAACGGCCGGTCATCAAACGTTGATCCGACGAAAAGACGCATTTCGCCACGGGGACCTGGGTGATAGATCGTCCGAGTTGTATGCATTGCCCTGCCGTTGGGATTGTAATTTTTATCAAGGTAATCATTGAGGTGATTGGCAACACGGAACGTTTGTTCGTCGCTGCATTTCTGAAGGCCGTCAGATGATAGACAAATTGGAAGATTCGTGTCGGTATTCTTCAATACCCACATGATGTACACATCGCCATAAGTGTCTTGCTTGTCAATCGCATCAAGTGGGCTGTATACATTCAAATTGTTGTCTTGTTCGGACCCGATAAATTTGTGACCGCATCCCGATACAATGCCGGCGGGTACAACGTCGCCCATGACCAAAACGCCACGCGGATTCGAGACCCACGTCTTGTAATACGCAAGCCCCTCAACTGTGTGAACGCCCTCGCCTGCATCGTTGCCAATTTTGAACATGGACATGTGAAACCATGTGTTTCCAACTGCACCGCCGCCCTTGCAGAAAATCATGGCGCTTGTGAGAAGTGACTGGTATGGCCGAATGAGCATCGGGCGGTAGTGCCTGTTGTAGCGACGAAGAACATCAGCGGCAGTTTCAATGTAATCGCTGCCGGTACCGTCTGTAAGTGGCCATTCAATCTTGGTTTTGTCAGTGCCGGAGGCTTCAATCTCGGTTTTCTTAGCCAAAAACGCAGCCTTTCTGGCCGCGTACAACGGTGCATCATCTGTGTTCACGGTCCCCGCCCAGTCTTTCAGATCAGCGTATGTAATCACATGATCCTCCGGATATCCACAATTGTTTTTAGAAACCTGTGCGTACAGTTTTTGCATGCTCTCTTGGTCGGGTCTTTCGTCGTTGGCTAACAAAGTGGAATACTTAGAAGTTATCGCGGAATCCATGGCAGCCAAACGATCATTATTTGTATAGTCAACCAGTGTCAAAACATCGGAGATATCTTGTTCACTCATTTTTTTAGTGCCACCACCAGCACCAGGCTGATCACCTTTGAACGCAACAAGACTGTCTGAAATCGCCTTATTCAATACGCTTTTGTCAACCAAGTCGTAATAAACTGCATTTTTTACACCAAATGATTTCCAGACGTGGTCTCCGAGCATTTCCGATGTCATTGTGACGCGACTGTGTGTACACAAGTCGGTGATTTGAATTGGTGCGATGTGGATATCGTTACCGGTTTCTTCAATTGTCAATGGGAACGACGATGCAGTTGCCGAGATGCGTGTGAGTGGGCATTCTGAAAGGGATTTTGAAATATCGTCCCACACGGGCTGATGTTCAATATAGTGCAGATTGCCAATCATGTTGATTTCAATTGTTTGCTGATCTTCAACCGTACCGAGCTTGACCATTTCCTTGCAATTGTTGACGGTGATTTTGCGTGTTGTTGGATTGATTGCGCGTTCGAGTTGGCGCGAACCGGCCGACATAACAACAGTATCGTAGTCGGCCGACAGTGACTTGCCGACTTTCTGTGCGGCTGCACTGAGGAATTCGAATCCGTTGTTTCCCTTTGCGATTGCCGCGTAGGTGCCGATCTGAGCCATCATGTAGTCGTAGAAGCGCGACTGTTTGTTTTGGACCGGGCGTGTGATTGGGAACGCGCTCTCGTACGACTGCTGGTTGACCAACTGGACCAGTCCACTGTGCTCCATTGCAAAGCGGAGTGCCTCGACTGTCGCGTTCATCTTGTCGGCGTATTCTTGCTGTCCGAGCGGACTATCGACAAGCACCTCGGTTCCAATGTCAAACCCGATTGCGTGGCGGTCGAGTTCTTCGACCACGTACTGCATGCTGGTGACAATCTTACGGTATGGAGCACGTTCTGCCGTCTGCTGCATCATCGGGCGCGAGATGGTGCGAATTGGCATCTGTAGCTTTAGCGCGTGTGCGTGCTTGAGTGGCAAAACGTGCGTGTTGATGGGACTGATTTCCATAGCCGATTGTACAATGGTACTTTTTACAATTTCCATTGCACCTCCCCATTTCTTGATGAGCGAATCCGCAACACCCCACTGATCCTCAGTGACATTGTTGGGTGAGAATTCACTACTCGGTTTGCCAATGTACTTGAGAAGTGTGTTCTGGACCTGACCGAGGTTGTTGAAGTCAAGGTTCCGGTTGTGGACGGCATGTTGTCCGGCATGATTGGTCAACGCCATGATGTGCTACAATATACTTGTCACGCACTACACATTAATACAAGACGGAAATATCGTCGGCATTGTCATAGAAATTGGTGTCCAGAAAATTGCATACCGATCGCGGCAACATACAATTACAGCCCCGCGCACTTGGACCCGAAGTTGTGGCACGTTTGAATTTATTGTATGCACTGCAAAGGCGGCCTGAAGTTGATGCCTTGTATACTCGGTGTTTGCAAGTCCATTTACCAAGTCGGAATTAACTCGTGTTTTTTTATGATAGATTCGCATGTAGTCCGCGAATGAATGTCTCGTTGTTTTGTTCTCAATCATAACAACAACACCATTCTTGTCAGTGCACACGAGATCGACCTTTGTGTTGACGCCGATACGTGCATTGGCAATTGTCATTTCAGTTTTCATGGGAATCAATTTGATTTGTTGTAGAAATTGAAAATAGTAATATACGCCACGAGCGGCAACTGGCAATCGGCGCCACGTGTTTGTGCGCACTGCATTGTGAATTTGTGTGTGAAACCGGCGCCCGTATGACAACCCATGTTTGCTGCCGCGTGCGCGAATTTGTGGTCGTTCGTAGGGGAATTGTGTATTTAAATACTCGGTGATTCCCACTCCGTTTCGTGCTGGCCACGCGTGCCCGACAACCCGTGAAATGTCGGTAACGCGAGCTGACATACTCTTGACCCTAAATCGCGCACTGCGCGACGCGTATTTGATTTGTACAATGGACGACAATTGCACCGTTGAAAAATTGCTGTTACAACAAATCGACGAGGCAAATCCTCTATTTGGATACTTGAATCAGATGCAGTCTGCAACAAACAAAACATGTGCAGATATTCAGAGATTGTCGGCGCAATTAATAGACAAGTTGGAATTTAATCCGAAAAAAGAACGAATTCGACGAATCAAGGGTTCGTCCGCGGCGCCGACTGGACCCGTGTTTGCAATTACAGAAAGCGACAAGAACAACAAGATTGTCGTGCACAAATTTGACGGGGCAACAAAACGTGCCATAGAAGAAATGCAATTACTGCAGTCGTTCCTGCAGCTTGTGACTGACGGTAATACGATCACGTTTGAACCGGACAGCGATGTTTCGGCCATTGACGCCAAACAAATTGACGACAAAAGCCAAACCGATTATGTTGACAGTATATGCAAAGCATTTGAAGTTACATCTGCGTTTTTAACGAAATAAAGTCATGAATATATAACACGGTATCACGATGCGAGAAGTACAGTATGGCGGATGACAATGCACCCCCCACTGTGCAAATAATAAAAACGGTTTCCGGGTTCAATGGCAGACTTTCAGCGCTAGAAGCCCAAGTTCAGACGCTGCATCAGCTGTTGATTGACGCCAACACGGGCTGTGTGCGATCCAATGAGTGTATTCGGGGCGATGATGAAATTGAAATTGTCGACCAAATCTACAAAATCATATCTGGGCATCCATGGTTAACACGTTTGTACACCCGCGACGACGTCGAATCGTCAAAATACTACATCCACCCTCCGCCGCATGATCATTGTAACGAAAATGGCGTGTGGAGTGACGGCAAACTCGGCACTGTCTACCTTGGTGGGCTCCAGGTCATGGATGAAACACCAATGTTGTGGCGCCAGACCATCATACCACGTTTGATTTCAAACGATATTAAATTTGTGTTTCCGGCTCCAAATGCGATGAAACGCGATCCGATCACGTCGCCTAAAATCGCCGCATCTGTGATTGCGCTTGATCCAGCCGCGTTTTCGTTGTCGAGCATCGGCGAGATTGTCCGCAGTGTCGGGATTGGGATTCCACATATTTTTGTGGTGTGTGAAGATCTGAGTGGTGTTTTTCTGGAAAACAAAACACAAATTGCGTCCACCTTTCGTCAATACGGCGACCGCTGGTACCCGCGGCAGGAAGCAGACGAAGTGTACAAAATGCTCAGATACATTCTGTTTACACAATCCGGCGAAGGCAATTTGCTGAAAACAATGGACGAATGTGTGAAAAACCTGTGTTATCGACACAAAAAAGCCATTTTCGGTGGCACTCACGTGACCCTTGTTGATATTTGTGTACAGTTGGACATTCTCGCATACCTGTTTTCACTAACGCCACCCGTGTCGGACGTGGCGTGGATTGTGCTGTATTCGTACGCGAAACTTGTTCTGGATCGCGCAGCCGACTTTCCGAATCTAATCGAACACTGCAAGGATTTGGGATTGAAATTACAGGATATATCTCTCAACATAAACCTATGTGATTCACTGTTATCGCGCGACGACCTGCCAAAGAACACACGCGCGATGCTGAACATTATTTTCCACGACGAATAGAAACACAGCCATTTGACGTATTTGCCAACATTGCATGACAAATTATACCCTGCTGAATGACGAGGGTTGCAGTGGCGTGTTTTGTCTGTCAGGACATGCTATTACACCCCGTGCGCTTGGGGCCGTGTTGTTATTGTGCGACATGTGACGAGTGTGCGGATACAAGTTTACCCGATTACACGTGCCCATATTGCTACGCATTAGTAAACCGAGAAAGTATTCTCAACACTGTTGTGAAAACAAAACATGGCGATGTAAAGTGCCCGCAGTGTGGAAACATCAAAGATGTTATGCGGGTACACGTGGAAAACTACTGCGATGCGCCCGGTGGTTCCCGTGCGGTGCGGCATGAGAACGCCAGGGAACTGGCGAATTGGCCTCTAGAAGAAATGCCCGAGCATGTTGATGAATACTACACTCTATTTCAGTCGGTGTGTTTATTCTTGTTAGTAGTGTTTTTTTTTCGTCATTTTGAATAAAAACCCGTTTCATAATCCAACATATCGAAATAACGCGTGCAGTTTATTGCGAATTCGTTTGTCGGTTTGTGGAAATTATTATCGCGGGACAGCGCGTGGATTTATTCCAACTGACGCAAATCTATTAATGCGTTGGTTTTGTTGTTGTTATTAAAGTATGCATGAAGCTGTTGTTACATCGGTGTTGTTGTGTAGCGTGAAAGAACTGGCGCACAATCAGTGGGTCATTGGCACATTTGGCACACTTGCATGCAATCCAGACGGGTACACGTTCACGGATCAGGATGGAAAAGTGCACAAGTGGGTGTTTGTGTACGATATAGACAGCGTTGCGAGTTCAATTGCAATTGGGTTTGCACTGCGGCCATTTGTCGTAGAGTGCGGAATAGACACACAAGACACTGTTGCCGTTACCGCGGGCCAGCTGGCACAGTGCATAGAAGCAGCAAATCCAACAATACGTGTCGCAAAACAGGGAGAACACGGTATATTTTCACTCAATACGTCACTTGGTGCCCCTGACGCGTGGCTTACACTGGACACGACCCGCGCGGTGTTCTACAAGAATTGCATTGAAACCTTGAACGGAGCATATCCGAACAACTATTCATTTCTGTCGCTTACGGCTGAAATCCCAATCAGTTTTATTGTCTACGTTTGTGATTTTGTGGTAGCGGCCGCGTACTGCGATCAGTACGACAGCGGCGACCAGCACCCGACCGCACACAGTTACGGCATACAGTCGCTTGCCAAATACCACGCTGAGTGTCCCGGGGGTCGATCTGCGACGCCAACATTGCCGCAGGGATGGCTTATGTGAGTGAACACGAGTCTGCGTTGGACCACAGAGCGTTGTGGCACCAAGTGCGTATTGCGACCAAGATCCTAAATGAAAACTGGGTTGTAAAGTCGACGGTGAATTCGTTGGTTACGGCGATTTTGCGCAAGAAATTGCAGTGCAGCAACAAAGCCTACTTTGACGTAACACACAATGAGTGGGAGCATTTTGTCGCCAATGTAATCAACGATCTGGCAACATATGGCTACGTGATGGTGACAATCAACAAGAAGAAATACAGGACACACAAGAACGAGTCGGTTTCGTACCTTGTTCCGCGTGTGATATCGGCGACGCGGTATATTTTAAATCCTATTCCGGACGAGCCCGGCGAATTTACAACCTCGTTTGCCCATCCGACCGACAGCGACTTGAAGTGTCGTTTGTTTACGAAAAATCCACCGCACTGGAGCGGCCAACTGCGGTCGGACGTGTACAGTTGTCGTTATTTACACGAATTTGTGAGCAATTTAATGCAAGCCGAAGAGCATGCGACGCTGTTGAATTCGCGTTCGCGCGGTATTGTGGTAACGTCGCACACGCAGGGGCCGCCGACGCAGTATGATTTGCTGGGAGAATCCGACATACGCGACGTTGATCCGCATGGCTACCACACGGAACAAATCACGCTGCAAGCCGAAATTGACGCATACCGATACCATCAACAGCAGGCCATGACGAGCGAGCGCAATCTAGCAACGAGCATCATACGGCCCGGGTTTGCAAGTACGAATTCGCAGGCGCGACCGGCCGAGCACGCACAGACAACCGAGCTTGATTTTTCTCTTTCTGCAAACACAAGGCTGCAAGCAGCGCCCGCTGCAACGCACAATCCCCGATTATTGGATTTAATCAAACTAGCCAACAGCAATATTGAATCTATTTTTGGGCATCCCGTGACCGACGATAATAAGAAGGGCATAGTTGTGTCGGCCGAGGCAATGTCGATACACGAACGACGCACCGAGCGTGGAATTGAAGCGACCCGATTCAAAATTGAGCAGATTCTTGAATTTGTGTCTGCGTTTATTTTGTTTAAAACAGACGACAACGAACCAACGCACGCTGGCGTGTGGCTGAGCACGCAAATGACAGAACACGTTTTTGATAATGTGAAACACCTGCTGACACCAGAGGCAAAACGAAGGTATGCGGCGCAAGTGTACAATGTTGATCTAAGCGACATTGCGCTAGAGACTGCGCTGGAGTCGAGCTGAATTGTATGCCTTTGTGATTTCTGGTATGGATTGTTTGAGTCCGTATTCGAATTCCAGCTGAGTTTGGATTGCCGTGATTCTCGCCGCTTCAAGGTGCGAGTGCATCATGTAAAAACCAGCCGCATACAGAGAAAAACTGATAAGTTGCGTCACAAACATGACTGGGTAATAAGCAGAGCCGTAAAAGTTTGGAAATAAATACACCGATGCCGATATCATATTCATAAAAATCCGAATTCCCGTGAGATACCATCGTCCGTTTCCCACTTGATTTGGGACATTGAACGTGTAGGCGAGTATATCGAGATACCACCAGTATATGGTGTCGAAATGCAGCGTGTGTGGGAGCGGTGTTTTTGTTTTTGTTTTTTTGTCGAGGAAACTGTAAACGGCTTCCGTGTCATCCATGACGACATGGTGTGTATGTTGGCTTCGCTGCACGACCAAGTATAAGTAATAGGCCGTGATTAGCATTAGAATCCCAGACCCGATCCCAATCAAAACATATTCGCTCGTCGACAGCGGAAATTCGGTGTAGTGCCGAGACCCGATATTGGGTGCATCATGAGAACTGCACAAACCCAGTGTGAGTAATTTGATACTGAAATCGGCACCGTACAATACGGCGTAGCACCCAAACGCCTTGTAGATTTCGGACGCGAAAACAATCACAATAATCCCGGTTACGAGTAATATCAGATGCACGAGTGAAATCCACGGGTTTTCGCCGTTCATCAAGTTCGGTTTGTTGATACAAAACGCGATAATATCAGCATTGCTCAGGTTCATCGATTCAAACAGCAAGAATGGCTGGGCTGGGTAACCCTTTCGGTGCTGCTGCTGCTGCTGTTGCTAGAATGGTGGGATATGGAAACAAGACAGTAGATGTTGATTTAAGCCACATGGACGTTGATGCAGGTGGAAATGTATTAAGTGTTAAGTACAAAGGCCACAATTATCAAAAAGTTGAGAATAGTCTGTATTGTTGGCGGCGAATTTGGTATGCGCTTCTCGGGTTCAAACACCCCCAAACGGACAATTCAACAGGAATCATAAGATACGATAACCCTATATACAAAATAACTAGAAACAATGACGGTGTTTCGGAAACGATGCCACACATCTATACGCAACGATTTGAAGCTTTTATGAAGGCAATGTGTTTTGATATGCAACATGTAACAGCAACCGAACAAGTAATGATGATTGCACTAATTTGTGTGATGCCACATGAAATCTATCGAATGTTTTATGCGTATTGCGGGGTATACAAATCCGAAATGGGGTGGTTTTATAACATTATACCCAAGGGCATGGAAGCGCCTCCAGACAGTAATACTTTAACATGGGACAAATTTGTTATGGGAGAGGCTGATTCTTATTGTTATTTACAAAAACAGCCACATTTGCGTTTTTGGTGTGCAATTATTGTACAGATGACCAAAGACAATACGTATAAAACCATAGATAGCTACGAAAACTTTAGATATTTTGAATATTTTGACACTCCGTTCAATCAATCAAAGGGTGATTTGGGGAACATTCTGCCGTGGTTAAGTGCATATGCAATGCCAGCGTTAGCACAATTGTGTTTTAACCCAAGATTTGAGCAAGTATTGACCCTTATAAATAATAATGCATGGCTTAAAAGATCGTCGTTATCGGCGAGTGAATGGTCAATAACCGAAATTGAAAACGATCCACAAGTCGACAAGCCCGCTGTCGGGTCGTTTACATATAACAACCAGGCGGGTGTGACGGATGGCGCGGAACGTGTGCTACACAGTGCCAAGCGTGTTGGAAATGCAGTGTTTTATGAAAACAACGTACTTTTGGGGACGCTCGGGAAGCAAGAAACGTATGCGGTGGATACGGCATGTTCGACCCTCGTTGTAAGTGGCTGTGGTTTGAACGCGAATACAATGTTTGAGCCTTCAACTTCTGCGATTCTGCTTTTCATGCGCACAATTGTACACTCGAGGTTTGCGCGCACCGACGGACACGATTCGCGCTCAAGATCGAAAACGGCTTGGTTTAGCCGTGTTCTGCTACTAACATCATAAAGTGTTTGTATCTGTACTTTTTTTTTCCGTTTGCTGTACCAGGCACCCATACAAAACAAAACTCCGGAATTACAATTTAAACGTATTCTTTCGCCAATGGCATCCTATGCTACAACATCTGTGATTGTGGTAGCCACTGCCGCTAACCTTGATATCGCCGTAATGTCAATTAGACCGGACGTCACAAATTTGGATATTATGGGTAATATGAACGTTATTTACATACCCGAGCGTTACAAAGCCCAACGCAAGGCGTATATTGATTCCTCACACCAAAACGAGGTTAAAATGGAATTGGTGCGTGAAGTGAACACACTTTACAATTTGTTCACGCGCCCCGTTGAACATTTAATGGCCAGGCCGCTCTACGGAAGAACAGAAACAAGCGATTCAATATGTGTATACGAATCAATCGATATGCTGGAAGCGACTGATGTATTTGAAACTGCGTTTAGTGCAATGTTGGCGAATGTGAAGATGTTTCTGGCCGGCAAAAAATCAACAAAAAACGAACTTGATGTATTTACTGCATCAGCTCAAGCACACATGCCGGTTTGGGCCCGTGCAATGGCGGCTCATGCGCGAATTGTATCTATATCGGGTGGAGGCTCCGACCACGAATCGAGTCTAAAATCACTGAAATCGACTGTTATTGCACCAATTTGTGTGTTACGGATGCAAGTACGAACGGGTACTGTTATGCTATAGTGCACAGGCAATGTTAATATTGCAATCAAGAAATCCCCCGTCGATACAGATATACAATAACACATGTAAATAGTGCCATCAATAAACTTGTTACAATCAACGGAGCCAAGCCATTGTGTGTTTCGTCGATTTCCTCCGGCGGTGTGTATAGGACATGAGCCACTGGCGATGATAAAAGCAGCAGTCCGTCCGAGCGAAATGTTGCTGTGATTGACGTCGGGGGTGTGTTAACACTGATAATCAAGTCTGTTTTCACAACTGGTGGCGCGTCGTCGATTGCGACAGATAGTGTATTGCCGCCCGTCACGTGTGCGACAACGGTTGTTGTTTCCGGTTGCAAATACTCAAAGAAAAACGTCAGCGTGGAGTCGCAATCCAGACAGCGTGTATAGTATGTCCGTTCTGTGTTAATTGTCGACAACACGGCGCCGGACCGCATGTAATACAACGAGCACGACAGTGGTTGGAGCTGGTGGTGAAAGCCAACACATGTCACGTCCTGTGCACAGAGCAGTTCGCCAACGTCAAGCGTGCACTGTGGATTATCTTGCGTTGCGACAAACGTGCTTGATTCTGTGTATAGAAGCTCGTCAGTTTGGCCGTACTGAATTGGTGTGTAGAATAGCGACCCGTCAACCAACACTGACGCCCAATCGGCGGCAGATATAAAGGACTGCGTCTGTGCACTAGCACATGTTAAGGTGACCAGCACAATGGCCGCCGTTATTGGGCTGTGTTTGATCATACCGTCGTTTGCGCTGCCAATTGTGAACAAAACAATTGCCGACCCAGTTGTAACTGCGCCGCAACTATTTGTTTTTCCAAAATCGCTATCCGAGTGGACGCTAGCGACAACAGACGCACCAAACGGCTGGTACAATTTATCGCTTGATTCTGCGGTCCGTGTAACAGATACGACAGTTAGTCCGGTAATACACGCGATTCAAAACAACGATTCAGAACCAACCAATCTATTTTCTGAATCCACACACCGGATTTATGTCGACGGAACCATCCGTCTCACACTTACAAATGCCGTGGCCAATGAATGGCGGCCCATTTATGGATTACTAGTACCGCTAAACGAGCCCAATGTCCCGCCGGGTTTGCCGTGGGATTTGCCAGTTCACATAAACGCAACCAGTCACGCAATGGCGGATGCAATCTGGGTTGCTGGTCTTGATTTGAATAGCACAATTATAACCATGACAATCAACGGCGTCGATTCTTATTGTTCTGCTGCCAACTGCGAATATAACATGGTTCGGTATGCGTTCAGTTCCACCGTAATCAACAGCCTAGCTGTATCGTCAAACATTCCATTTGAAAATTATATTGTTGGTACTCGCGCATCAAACACACAAAATATGTGCGAGTGTGTTTGACAACCACCACCACTACAACGTCGTATCTCAGTCTATTTAATTATCATATACCCGGTGAGTGTGGTGCATTTGGCCTACCCAGCGTAGGTGGTTATAATTATATATCTGGTAGTGTCACGATGGATGAAGCGGCGGAAACTTGTATTAACATGGAAAATTGTGTTGCATTTTCATTTGAAGTAATTCCACCTCTTACTTTTGGTGTATCTTATATCAATTTGTCGTCCTGATTATATTTACAATATACCGGAAATGCTATATATTCTCTGTACGACATGAGCTCCAATCTGCTATTACCCACCGATAATGTAACATCCATCGAAGCACTGGCACCAACGGACAATACAGCGCCATGCGACGTAACTATTGGTTATAGTTGTTTATCCGACACGTATTGTGTCAATATTACAGATGGCAACCATGCCTTTGGTGCGACACTGCAGGAATGCGTCAGCATGTTTTCAACTTCACTAGACATATACGCGGTTAATTGCCAGCCCCAGAATTCATTATGTGTATTGCTACACCAACCTACAACCGACCCTGCGTGGAATATCCGTGTATGCTAGAACATCAGACTTTCAACTCTGGACGTTTGTTGACCATTCTGGTTGATCAGTCGACTATATGTGTTAATTTGGCGTATTTGTAAACACCATGGACGAGCACAGACAATGTGTAGATAAATGGCAAAAAAAATTCCGTACATATGGATATATAACAAATCAAGTGTACTTTAGGGCGTACGATGGTTTCCAACAAGCATATTTAAAAATACTCGAGTTGTTAAAAGACCACGAATTAAAACTACGACATCGTGAAGCCAAACCAGATCAAGAATGGAAATGGCAAACAACGTTGCTTGAACATGATCTCCCTGATTTATTTAGGCAATTAGACTACCCAATACAAACCCAAAGGCAAATACGAAATGATACATTGGTTGGTAAGATTGCTGGTCTTTATTATAATACCGATCAAAGAATCTTGGATGTAGTCCGTAACCCATGGCATTTTGGGTTAGTTTTGTATATAGTCGACCGAATGGATGCTTACTTTAAAAAATGGCCCGTTATCATAAACTTATATTGGGCGTGTGCGTCAGCTTTTTTGATGCACATATTATTGAATGCAAGATATGTCAAACGCGATAATTTGCAAATTCGATACGGCGCCACTCTTAAATATTACACAATACCGGCAATTACGCTGATTTTATATTGTTTGTATTGTTGGATGATCGGAGTCACTGTCATAGACGAGTCAATTATTCCAGGCACCTTTGAATATTTTAGGTCACTTCTTAATGACCAACCTACGACATTTACGCCACCCACAATGGTTCCAATGCAAATTAACAATGTTGATATTGAGTACGCGAATGAATATCTCGCTGCAGCACGACCCATTGAAGCACACAACTTCACTGAATTGGTAGTTTATAATGCTACTAATGATCAAATTGCTAGTAGTTTCTCTTTAAAAGAGACTGTACGGGCAGTGCTATCTTTGCTTGCGCCTCCACGAACAAATCCTGATCAACCCCAAAACAATCTTGATACATTAATGCGTGGATTCGATCAACGCTTGTGTCCAGAAAAATCTGTTTATGAAAAACATGATCCAAAGGATGTAGCAACAGTCGTTCTACAAAACCTAACCCTAACCAATCCAACATATGTTGGTGATGTCCTTCTAAAAATATTTCACAATACTGCTATCATAAAAATGCGATTAAAAGAATGCGGTTTAAGCAATATTACATGGGTGGTTGACGAAATAGAAAAACTTACATCACATGGTGGAGTAATAGCACCTGGAACATTTCAATCAATCGTGGATAGGATTGAAGAAGCTGCCATTCCCAAAACCCAATTTTTAACATTTTTTATGTTTCTACTCGCTTTTTTGCTTTTCATGCAACGCAAACGCTGAATAAAACTGGTGAACACCAAAAACGAGTGCAATTGCAATGAATATTACGGGTATGATAAGAAACACTGCGTCTGACGTGGCTGGCGTGTGTGTGGGCACATCCAGTTCTTTCCAGTTCGCGACACCGGGAAGCACGCGCAATGTATGTTTCAGAACACACTCGCCGAGTCCGTCGAAAATGTCGCGCGAGCAGTGTGATTTCATGAACAGTTCTGCGTAATATGTTAGCGGGTGCGAAGTTGAAAGCGGCCATTTGCTGTAGCCGTCAAGGAGGGCGAACATCAGGCCGTCCGGCAGTACGGGATACGAGCTTCGCATTTCGAAATAGAAATCGACGGTTCCCTCGCCGAGCACGACGAAATCAATGCAATTAATGTCGGTTGTGTAGTCTGACGTTGCGACAATTGATGCATTTGACGTTCCTGCGAACATCCACCGGTAACACGTGCAGCCCGGTGTGACTGCGTCGCACACGTCGGTTGGCGGGTACGGGGGAACACACGTTTCCACAGACTTGTATAAACACATTCGTTGTGGCATTGAATAGTTGCTGTACATGTAAATTGGGTCATTGTTAAAATGAACATATGGCGCGTTACTCCCCGCGTCTCCCAACGACACGGTATCGACCACGCGCAAACTCGTCGGCGAATAAACGGCGCTAACCGATAATGCCATCATCAAAGCAAGCCCGGTCGCTCGACCGGACAATCCAAGCGTTTGTCGCGGGATGTGCATTTTTGATGGCTGCGTGTTCACTTGTCATGTGCGGTGTTTTGTTTGCGAGACTGGACCAACTTGTGTGTACTACGCAAATCAATAATATTACAACGTCGCATACAACTAATACAGAAACGGAGAATGGCACGATTGGCGCGGGTAGTGGCGGTAATAAGTTTTACGCCGGGGTTGATTGGTGTGTGCAGGTTGACGGTGTGTATGTGGTCCCCGACCAATTTGCAACCGACCACGCCGATGTGATTTGTCCCGCGCTAACAACCTATGGCGCGTCGCTGATGTCTGGGCCCGTGCTGATCCGGGGCGATTTTCTGATTGAAATGTCGCCCGGAAACTTTGCAAATGTGACAAAATTCATGCAGGATTTCCAACATCTCGCGGCCGACGTGTGTCCGGGTGTCTGCGTAAATGACGGCCTGCGCAACCCACTCACGTGTGCGTGCATGTGCAGCGACTATTATACGGGTGATTACTGCGAGACGCCGACATGTCTGCCACACGGCGCATACAACACGACCACAAACGCGTGCGAGTGCGACAATACGCCATATCTCGACGAATTGTGCCGACCCGCGCTCAGGGTTGAACTGACAACCAGTGTGGCGGTATGCGACGCGTCGTGCACCGGAACGTGTGTTCTCGACCCGACACCGACATGTGTTTGCAAAAATCCCGGCGAATTTGGCACAAACTGCGAGTACCGATGCGCGAGCGAGCGTGTCGACAATGCACACTGCGAGCCACGAACGTCGTGGGGACGGGACGATTGCTACCAAATGCCCGGAACGTCCATGTGGTCGTGTGTGTGCGGTGGCGGCTACACGTGGGTTTCCGAGCACATTGTGGAAATTGCAGAAATGCAGTGTACGACACAGGAATGTGTCGATGTATTCCGGGCCGAAAGCTACAAATGTTGCTCTCCCGGTGCGAATTGTCGCAAAACAACATGTGGACCCGACGACTCGAGTTGCTGTGTCGCGTACTCACACACACCGACTGGTTGCATTTCGGCCGGGTGTTCGTTTTGCAACGTTTCGGGTGCATCCACGTGCACGGCCAACAATGCAGTTATTGGCAACGAAGACGTGTGTTCAAGCATTCCGAATGCCGCCAATGGCAACTGGGTCACGTGGCAGTACAGATGCGCCGACCAGTATGGGTTTGACGTCTGTGATCGCGCAACCCGTGCGACCTATCTGGACGTGTACCGAACGTACTGCGGGTCCAATACGAACACGTCGTGTTTGCAGGCGGCCCGCGCTGCAATCAACTTGATGCCGTGGACCCGGCTCGATACCGGCACGTCATACCAACCCAATGTATTGTATCAAGCCAGTTTGTTTGTGCCCCAAACCCACCCTGTTGTCGCGTCGCTACCGACCACGCCGGACGCGCCGAAATTGTGTGTACTCGACCACAATTCGTTGACATCGCGTGCGTCCATCAGTATGATAATATCGTCGGATGGCATTGACGGTCTTGGGATGAGCTGTTTGACGCGATTCTATGTCGTACCCACAAACGAGTCTACGTACTACACGTTTTTTTTGTCGACCAAAAGCGCATTTCGGTACTGTCTCGCGAACACACACCAAACGCCGCAGCAGGCGCGCGCCAGGATGATCGACGATTATGGCACGGACACGCTAAATGCACGCGCGCTTGTGTGGCGGCAGTTGTTCGACGCCGAAACTGGCACATATCGTGAATACACGCAATACTGTCGCGCGACGCCACTTGGATTGTCGTCGTTTGACGCAAATGTCGAACTTCAGCAACCCGCACTGTGGAACACCAAAAACAAGTACATGGCCACCCAACTCATTGCCGTTGACGCACGCGGCTACGTTGCGGGAATTGCAACAACGCCGGCATACGAA